>OOBI01000011.1_pt1 | contig 230466 bp, 258 predicted proteins | sample 1671081 | NCBI WGS metagenome assembly OOBI01 (sample SAMN06348120, study PRJEB24527) | human gut metagenome | biome: human gut; feature: ankylosing spondylitis patient; material: feces | host: Homo sapiens | place: China | collected 2015-10 | reverse complement strand
AAAAAGGGTATTTAGTAAATAATAATTGGTCATTTTCAGGAATGGAGAATCAAGAATTTGATGAAGATAGTTGGCCGAAAAAATTGCAGGAAGTAAATAAACAATTTGAAAATTCTTGGAAAAAGCCGGGAAAAGAAATCGATGTGTCTGATATGCCAACTATTGATGATTTACTTGAACTTGTAGAGGATATATGTATGCAGAGTGATATAGACCGATTTATTGTATATATTGATGAAGCAGCACATGTTTTTATACCAAAACAACAAATTCAATTTTTTTCCTTATTTAGAGAGCTAAGATCTCCATATTTAAAATGTAATGCATCTGTATATCCAGGGGTAACATTTTATGGAAAAACTTTTGATAAAACACATGATGCTGAATTTATAAATCTAAACAGAAGTATTACAAGTGCAGATTATGTAGACAAGATGAAAGAAATGGTATTAAAACAAGTTGATGATGCTGGATTTAAGAAGATGCTACAAACAAATGGTAATAATTTTACTGTTTTGACATATGCGGCAGGGGGAAATCCGCGTATCCTTTTAAGAAGTATTGAGCAATTACAAAATTTAAAATCAGATACTGTAAATAAATTAATTCGAGAATTTTATAGAGAAGAAATATGGGCGGAACATTCCGGATTAGTAGATAAGTATCCTAGAAATGCAAAATATATTGATTGGGGAAGAAACTTTGTGGAAGATATTGTTCTTCCAGAGATAAAAAATAAAAATGAACGCTTGATAGAGAAACAAGAGTCAACAGTATATTTCTGGGTTGACAGAAATGCACCAGAAGCAGTAAAAGAAGCATTACGAATTTTGGAATATACTGGACTTATTAAGCAACAGGCTTCAGGTGTAAAAGCTACAGGTAGTGTAATTGGAACAAGATATGAAGTTAATTTAGGGTGTCTTTTATCACAAGAGGCATCACCAGTTGCGAAATGTGATGATATAGTCTCAAAATTAACTGTGAGAAAGTTAAATGAATATGGGGCAAACAGTAAATTTTTTGAAGATATAAAAAATTTTGATATAAAGGATGATTTAGAAAACTCATCAGAAGATTTAAACTCTTTGATATCAAATTCAATTGATATTTTACAACTTACACAATGGCAGAAATCTAATCTAAAATCCATAGGTGTATATACGATTAAAGATTTATTGTTAATTGAAGAAAAAGATTTAAGAAAGATATATTATGTTGGGGAATATAAATCTAGACATATGAAAAATGTGGCTTTAGCAGCAATGTTTGAATATCTATATTAGATATTTGTGGAACATATGAAAGATGCGATAGAATATCGAACGATGGATTATTATCAGAGAAGATATCGGGAGCAGGAATAATGTTTTTCAAAGAAGATATATAATGTTGAATAAGACAAGTATATATTTAGCATACATAAAGAAGGAGATCACCATGAACCTGTTTAAAAAGAAACACATCCGGTACTCATACGATAAGTAAAACAAGAAGCTCGTCATCAAAGCTAGTATTTGCAATGGAGAACAGGTGATTTCTATGGAACAACGGAGACAATTGAATTACATTACTGATGATCGAACACTTTATCGAACACTTTTTTTGATTATCGGATACAAAGTGTTCGATAATTGACCGGTTGTGACTATTTATGGAACACTTATTTGGAAATAAAAATTACATTATTAGATAAATAACAGGAGGCATACATCATGGAACGAGTAGTGAAATTTTTAAAAGAAGCAGAAACATATTATTTAGCAACAGTAGAAGGTGACCAGCCAAGAGTCAGACCTTTTGGTACAGCCCACATTTTTGAGGGGAAACTTTATATTCAGACAGGTAAGGTGAAAGAGGTATCAAAACAGATTCATGCAAATCCAAAGGTAGAAATCTGTGCATTTAAAAATGGAGAGTGGCTTCGTGTAGCAGGAGAACTTGTGGAAGATGACAGAAGGGAAGCCAGACAGTCGATGCTTGATGCTTACCCATCATTACAGAAGATGTATTCAGCAGACGATGGAAACACAGAGGTATTTTATTTAAAAAATGCTACAGCAACATTTTCATCATTTACGCATGATCCGGAAGTAGTGAAGTTCTGATGACAAAGGACGAGTGGTACAGGCAGTTGTTCGAGAGACTGGACAATTCCAAATTTCGAAGCAGCTTTCATTTGAAGCAGAAAGACATAGATTACATAAACCAAAAGGGACTTGATACGATCAGACAACATGCAGAGGACTTTATTGCAAAGAGAGAAGCTCCCGCATTTATAGCAAATGATGGCAAACAGACTCCTATGAGGGGCCATCCGGTATTTATTGCCCAACATGCAACTGCAACATGCTGCAGAGAGTGTATCCGAAAGTGGCACAAAATGCAGCCGGGCAGGGAACTGAGTCAGGTGCAGCAGGATTATCTTGTAGATATAATTATGACATGGATTCAAAAAGAACTGGAAAGGCAGAAAAAGAAATTATGAAAATGCAGATATTTGTAGATGCAGATGCGTGTCCTGTAGTAGGCATTATAGAAGAAATAGCAGAGAAATATAGTATTCCAGCCACATTGCTGTGTGATACGAATCACGTATTATATTCAGACTATAGCGAAGTGATCGTAGTTGGTGCAGGAGCAGATGCTGTAGATTACAAGCTGATTAGCATTTGTCATAAAGGGGATGTCGTAGTATCTCAGGATTATGGTGTCGCTGCTATGGCACTTGGAAAAGAAGCGTATGCCATTCACCAATCCGGTAAGTGGTACACAAATGAAAATATTGACCAGATGCTTATGGAGCGGCATCTTAACAAGAAGGCAAGACGCAGCTCGCATAAGAATCATATGAAGGGACCAAGAAAGCGTACAGAGAAAGATGATGTACGCTTTGCTCAGTCTTTTGAAAAACTCATATTGATGGCAAAATCAAAAGAAGGTGCTCAGAGTGGGACTATTTAAGAAAAAGACAGTTATAAAGACTTATGATAAAGAAAACAAGAAGCCGGTAATTAAGGCAAGCATCTGTAACGGTGAGCAGGTTGCCGGTTTTAAGGACATTCATACAGGTAAGATCGAAGAGGTTATGCTGATTAAAAGTCAGGCGGATCTTGATGAATTCAAGAAAATGTATGGAATAGATGGTGAGATAGAAAAGGAGTATTGATGTGAGCATATTAGGAAACATACTTTGGAAAGCAGTTTTTCAAAATTGCAAAATTATCCCTGATGCCATTGGGCGCAGAGGTAATCTGACCGGCAGGAGAGCATTTTTTGTGAGTTTAAAAGAATAGGCAGGAAAGATGTGTGACATAACAAGGTTACAGATGGATGAGAAAGGAAAACACGATGAACATATATGATGAATTGGAAAATTTAAAAGCCAGGGCTCGCTCCAATCCGGAACTTGCGCAGGCGTTGTTAGCCACGCGGGAAATGAAAAATCCGGTTTCCGCATTCTGTCGTATTGCACAGGAGCATGGATGCACCTTTTCCACTATGGATCTGGTCTCTGCCGGTGAGGATTCTTACGCAGCAATGCGTCGCTCCACGAATGGAGGCGGCGAGAATTCGCCGCTGTTGCAGGGAGAGGATGATCTGTACGAGATGTTTTTAATTGAATTGACGTAAAAGATTACTGCAGAATGGAGAAGACATGAAACCCAGAACACAAAAATCAATGGAATTATATAACACCCTCCTGAACCGTGGCTTTCCACAGGAATTTTGTGAGCAGATTTCACTGAATCTGAACACAGACTGGACGGCACAGAGGATGCTTGGCTATTTGTCACATTACAGGAAACTTCCGATGGCGGAAATCGTGGACGAGATGCTGGCAATTCTAAGTGACCGGAACCGGATTATGCAGAAGCATGAATGGGAGAATACAAATGCGAAATGGAATGAATTTTTAAACCAGGGATTTCGAAAAGAGGATTGAAAAATAATATGAAAGAGGTTTTTAATGAGTTATTGGAAAAAATTTAAAAAGAAGTATATGGGGGATCGTGCGTTTTACCGCCATTATTTATTGCTGGCAGTGCCAATGATCCTGCAGAATGCCATCACGAATCTGGTCAGCTTTTTGGACAACATTATGGTGGGGCAGCTGGGAACGGAACAGATGTCCGGTGTTGCAATCGTAAACCAGCTGATTTTTGTGTACAATCTGGCAATTTTTGGAGCAGTGTCGGCGGCAAGTATTTTTGGTGCGCAGTATTTTGGCAATGGGGATCACAGGGGACATATGCATTCGTTTCGTTTTAAGCTTTATGCGACGCTACTTGTGTCAGGGCTTACCATGTTGCTGCTGCTTACGAAGGGATCGGATCTGATTTCCCTGTATCTGACGGATACTGCGGGAAATGGAGCAACCGATGTGGCACTTCAATATGGAAAGCAGTATCTGGTGATTATGCTGGTGGGACTGGTTCCGTTTGCAGTGAACCAGGCATATGCCACCAATATAAAAGAAACGGGACAGACGCTCGTTCCGATGCTGGCAAGTTTTGTGGCGGTGGGAACCAATGCAGTGCTGGATTATCTGTTGATTTTTGGTGTGGGACCGTTTCCGGAACTTGGGGTGACAGGGGCGGCACTTGCCACTGTGATTGCCCGGTATGTGGAAGCGGTTATTGTTGTCTTCTGGGCACATAGAAACCGGGAGAAGAACCGGTATCTGGAAGGGGCTTATCGCGGATTTGGAATCCCGGTGAGCGAACTGAAAACGATACTGATCAAAGGGCTTCCCCTGATGTTCAATGAGGTTTTATGGGCGGCGGGCATGACCACCGTGACCCAGTGCTATTCTGTGCGCGGACTTGATGTGGTGGCAGGGCTGAATATTGCCACGACGATTACCAATTTGTTTAACATTGTCTATATACAGTTGGGAGCGTGTATCAGTATTGTTGTGGGACAGTATTTGGGAGCCGGAGAACTGGAAAAGGCAAAAGACGCAGACAACAAGATGATTGTTTTCAGTGTCTTCTGCTGTGTGATTATGGCAGCAATCATGTTTCTCGTGGGGGGATTTTTCCCTGATATTTACAATACGACAGCGGAAATTAAGGATCTGGCTACAAAGTTTATCGCCGTTTCTGCGCTGATCATGCCGTTTTGTTCGTTTAGTCATGCGTCTTATTTTACGCTTCGTTCCGGTGGGAAAACGATGGTTACGTTTTTATTTGATTCGGTGTTTACCTGGGTGGTTGTTGTGCCGGTTGCATTTTTGCTGGCACACGGTACGGGACTTGGAATTGTAAGTGTTTATTTTCTGGTACAGGCCACGGAACTGATCAAGGTCGTGATCGGATACTGCATGGTACGAAGCAACGTCTGGGTGGTAAAAATGGTATAGGTGATCAGGAACTCATGCTACGGCATTATTTATAAACAATTGTTAAATATTTGAAAAATATTTGGAAAATGGACAACTTTTGTGAAAGAATCGGTTATAATAATTTTATCTGAAAATTTAACGAAAAATACATAGGAAGCGGATGGAATTATTATCATGGAACAGGAAAACAGAGTCAGAATGGAACGAATTGCAGCAGATCCACAGTCCGGGTTGTCTGCAGAGCAGGTAAAAAGAAGGTTTGCACAGGGAGAAAACAACTATAAAGTAGAGTCTTCCACGTTGTCGGTTCCGGAAATTGTGCGTTCAAATGTCTGCACATATTTTAATCTTGTATTTGCTGTGATTGCGGTTTTGCTTGCTATTGTGGGTGCATGGTCGGATATGCTGTTTCTTCCGATTATTGTGGCAAATACCTGTATTGGTATTATCCAGGAGGTACACTCCAAAAAGGTGCTGGATAAATTATCCATTCTGAATGCACCGCATGCAGTTGTAATCCGTGACGGAAAGCGGCAGGAGATTCCGGCAGATCAGCTGGTGCTGGATGATATTGTGGAATTTTCGGCGGGAAGCCAGATTCCGGCGGATGCGAAAGTGGTATCCGGAGAACTGCAGGTGAACGAATCCCTGATCACCGGAGAGTCGGATGAAATTGAAAAACGGGAGGGGGATTCCCTGCTTTCTGGAAGTTTTGTGGTATCCGGAAAGGCATGTGCACGTCTTGAGAAGGTCGGAAAAGATTCTTATATTTCAAAGCTGACCCTGCAGGCAACGAAAAGCAAAAAGGGAGAGCAGTCAGAAATGATCCGCTCCCTGAATTATCTGATCATGGTGATGGGAATTATTATCATCCCGATCGGGATTGCCCTGTTCGTGCAGTCGTTTATTTACAATGAGGGAACGTTTCATGACAGTATCACCGGTATGGTGGCGGCTATCATCGGAATGATTCCGGAGGGACTGTATCTGCTGACAAGTGTGGCACTTGCGGTCAGTTCCGTGCGGCTGGCACAGAAGAAGGTATTGATCCACGATATGAAATGTATTGAGACGCTGGCGAGAGTCAATGTTCTTTGTGTGGATAAAACAGGCACGATCACCGAGCCGGGGATGCATGTCTATGATTTTTCTGTTCTGGATGGGGCAGATCAGCTGGAAATTTCCCAGCTGCTGGCAGATTTTGTGGCAGCGCAGGAAAAAGACAATGCGACGATGGAAGCACTCAAAGCGCATTTCTCAAACGGAAGTGGTATGCGGGCAAGGGAAGTGTATTCGTTTTCTTCGGAAACGAAGTATTCCGGAGCCGTGATGAACGATGGGAAATCTTATGTGATCGGAGCACCGGAATTTGTTTTGCGGGGGCAGTTTGCTCAGTATCAGGAACAGATTGCCACCTACAGCAGCAAAGGCTACCGTGTGCTTGTATTTGCGCAATATGAAGGGACGCTTGACCGGAAACCGCTGACAGAGCCGGTACTTCCGCTTTGTTTTGTGATGCTTGCCAATCCGATCCGCAAAGGGGCAAAGGAAACCTTTACTTATTTTGCGGAAAATGATGTTGATATTAAGGTGATTTCCGGTGACAATCCGCTGACGGTTTCCGTCATTGCGGCAGAGGCGGGGATTGTGGGTGCGGAGCGTTTTGTCGATGCATCGACTCTGAAAGAAAAAGAAGATTATTATCGCGCGGTGGAAGAATATACGGTATTCGGCCGTGTGACCCCGAGCCAGAAGCGGATGCTGGTACAGGCACTGAAAGAACATAAAAAAACGGTTGCCATGACCGGAGATGGTGTAAATGATGTGCTGGCACTTAAAGATGCAGACTGCAGCGTGGCGATGGCCTCCGGCAGCGAAGCCGCTTCTAATGTGGCACAGCTGGTACTTTTAGATTCCGATTTTTCCAGAATGCCATCGGTGGTCGCAGAGGGACGCCGTGTGGTAAATAACATTGAGCGGACCGCCGCATTGTATATTGTAAAAAATATTTTCTCCATGCTGCTTGCCATTTTCTCCGTGATTCTGATGTTGGATTATCCACTGGAACCATCACAGGTATCGCTGATCAGTATGTTTACGATTGGTATTCCGTCGTTTGTTCTGGCACTGGAGCCGAATAAGGAGCTGATCCGCGGACATTTCCTGACCAACGTACTCGTGCGGGCACTTCCGGCAGGACTGACGGATTTTATCGTAGTAAGTGGTCTGGTGATTTTCTGCCGGGAATTTCAGGTAGATCTGGATTGTCTGTCTACATCATGTACCATTCTGGTTGCAATCGTTGGTTTTATGATTCTGCACCGCATTGCAAGACCGATGAATACCGGACATATTGTAATGCTGGTCGGCGTGATTGCAGGATGGATTCTTTGCATGCTGTTTGGCAGAAGTTTTTTCGGAATTACGGAAATTTCCAAACAGTGTGAAATGCTGATGGTAATTTTTGCAATTATTACGGAACCGGTTCTTCGGTATCTGAGTCTGATTGTTGAGTGGATTTCTGCGAGATGCCGCATGATTCATGCCCGTTTTTCGAGGGCGTAAAAGTGGGGCTGGTTCTTGCATGCATATAAGGAATCGTATATAATAAAAGACATACTAGTAGAAAAGCAGGTGTGGATGTGCAGAAGAGAATCAGGCAGATAGCCGCAGGAAAATTCGAATCGGATCAGCCTTCGCTTTCTATTTCGGACGAGGAACTGTTTCTTACGGTTACAGAAGGACAGGAATATACCGGGGAATTTGAAATTACCAGTGAAAACCATATTCCGGTGAGGGGCATTGTCTACTCCACCCACCCAAGGATGGAGTGCCTGACGCCCCAGTTTGAAGGCGAAAATATACGGATTCGGTATCAGTTTCATAGTAAGGGTCTCGTTGAGGGGCAGGAGGAAAAGGGTGCGTTTGTGATTCTTTGCAATCAGAGTGTACACAGCCTTTCTTTTTGTGTATCCATATCCCGTTTATATGCGCAGACTGCCACAGGTGCGATTCGCAGTCTTTCGGATTTTACGGCACTTGCAAAGGAAAACTGGCAGGAAGCATATCAGCTCTTTTATCACAAGAGTTTTCCCAATATTCTAAAAGCAAAAGAGACAAAAGAAAAGATGTACTATCAGGGGATTCTTGCGGCAAAACCATCGTCGCAGAATCTGGAAGAATTTTTGGTGGCAGCCGGCAGAAAAGAACAGATCCATTTTACAATTTCTGAGACAGACTGCCGGTTTGATGCGCTTACCGAAAGCCAGCAGCAGAAGATCGAAATCAAAAAGAGCGAATGGGGATATTTGGAACTTGCCATCACCTCCGATGCCGCGTTTGTACAGCCGGCACAGACGCAGATTACTTCGGAGGATTTTCTGGGGAGTACGTTTGTCCTGAAATACATCGTGGACTATGACCGGATGCATGCCGGAAACAATTATGCCAAAATTACTTTTTCCTCGGTATATGAGACAAAGGTTCTGGAGATTTATGCGCACAAAGGGGAAAAACAAAAGTCCAAAGAACAAAAAGAACATGCCAAAATCAGGGAATGTCAGTCCGGGCTGGTAGAACTGTATGAGGCATTCCGCCTGAAAAAAATTGTGACAGGTGTGTGGGCAAATGAGTCGGTAGAACGTTTAAACCAGCTGCATGCCATGCTTCCGGATCAGGTGATGTATCCGCTGATGAAAGCACAGGCACTGGTGATCAATCACCAGAAACAGGAAGCGGAGTGGATTCTTGAGGAATTTAAACGGGAATGGCCCGATCACCATACACCGGAGTGGGGGTATTATCTTTATATTATGACACTTCTGGAACGGGAACCGGCATATGTGGACCGCATGACGCATGAGATTGAAATGATTTTTCATGAAAATCCGGATTCTGCTTTGTTATTCTGGATTCTTTCGTTTCTGGAAGAGGAATATTACAACAACAGTGCGCACAAACTGCGTGCAATTGCGCACTGGGTGATGAGTGGCTGTGTTTCCCCGTACCTGTATCTGGAGGCATACGATCTGATCAGCCATGACCCGTATCTGCTCACAAAACTGGGAAGATTTGAAGTGCGGATTCTGCGCTGGGCAATCCGTCATCAGGTTTTGACGAAGGAACTGGCAGCACAGATTTTTGAAGTGGTGGAAATGAATCAGGGATTTCATCCGGTTCATTTTGAACTGATGCAGGCAGCTTACGGGACAGAGGAAAAACCGGAATATGTGGGACAGATCTGCAGTTACCTGATAAGAACCCAGCAGTTTGATACAAAATTTCACCACTGGTATGAAAAGGGAATCGGGCTTGAACTTCGGATTACCGGATTATACGAGGCTTATCTGATGTCACTGGATGAACGGGAGATTGCATCGGTTCCGAAAATTATCCGGATGTATTTTCAGTATGACAGTAATCTTCCCTATCGGAAGATGGCGATTCTTTACAACAATATCATTGCGTCAAAGGAAAGCGAACCGGAAATTTATGAACAGTATCGCCGGGTGATGAGCCGTTTTGCCATGGAACAGATCGAGCAGGAACATGTGGACGATAATCTGGCGGTGGTTTATGAGGACATGCTCGAACTGGGGCTGGTGAATGAAGAACTTGCAAAATGTCTTTCCAATATTCTGTTTGCGCATAAGCTGGTAATTATGCAGCCGCATATGGTCCGCGCGATTGTATACCAGAAGCAGATGAAAGATCCGCAGATCGTTCCGATTGTAAACGGATGTGCCTACGTGTCCCTTTTCTGCAGGGAATATGTCATTTTGTTTGAAGATGGGAAAGGCCAAAGATATATCCACAGTGTCCCGTACCGGCTGGATCCCCTGATGGATGCCGGATCGTATCTGGAGAAATGTACGGCACTGGCACCGGAGGAACTTCCGTATATTGTTTCCCATTTTGGGGAAAAGCCGGATCATCATAGGTTTGATGCCAAAGAGGAAAAATTTTTCCGGAGAGTGCTGTTTGCACAGGATCTGGATACGGAATACCAGTCGTATTTTTCCAGGGAGATTGTGCGTTATTATCAGAAAAAAGAGCAAAAACCCCTGGTGGAACAATATCTGGAACAGGCAGATTATGAGCAGATGCCGCAGGCGGTGCGTCAGTATATGATGGAATCCCTTGCGGACTGGCGGATGTATGACCGGTTGTATGAACAGATGCAGGAATATGGGCTGGATCAGATCGGATCATCGGCAAAGGTTGCAGTTGCCACCTATCTGCTGGATGCGATGGAAGAGAGGGAGCAGGACGAGGAACTGCTGCTTTTGTGTACAAGTGCGTTTTTAAACAAAAAATACAATGACAGGATTCTGCAGTATCTGAGTGATTTTTATTCCGGACCGGTTGAGACCATGCTTCGTTTATGGAGAGCAGCACAGGATTTTGAACTTCGGACAAGAGATCTGGAAGAACGGATTCTTGAGCAGATGCTGTATACGGATATGGATCTTATGCAGGCACTGGAGGTATTTGCGCATTATTATGAAAGCGGTGGGCAGGAACTGATTGTTCTTGCAGTCATTACGGTATTTGCGCAGAACTATTTTGTAAAAGAAGCCGCGCTGCCAAAACAAATCCTTGCCATAATACGGAGACGGTATCAGAGCGGAAAGAAACTAAATGATGCCTGTAAACTTGCCCTGCTCAAGTCGTTTTCCGGGATGTCCTCTCTGCAGGAGGCACAGTATGAAGCCGCAGATGTGCTGCTGGCAGAGTTCACCGGAAGAAATATGAATTTTTCATTTTATAAAAGGCTGGACCGGCGGCTGGTACAGAAATATCATCTGTATGACAAAATTTATGTGGAACACCGGACAAATCAAAAGAAACATGTCGTGCTGCACTACAGCCGGGATGAGGACGGGGAGCAGTTTCACGAAGTGGATATGCCGAATGTCTATGCCGGTATTTTTGTGGAAACATTTGTGGTATTTTTCGGGGAGGAGATCCAGTATTACATCACTGAAGAATATAAAAATAAGGTCGTCTCGACGGAAAGCAATCGTCTGACCTGTAACGATATCTATGCACAGAAAGATGAAAGCAGGTACAATCTGATCAACCAGATGCTGATTTCAGAGACTTTATCCGATGAAGTTTCCATGTTTCAGACGATGAAACAGTACGCAGGATATGATGAGGTGACGAAAAAAGTATTTAAGCTTTTGTAAGCAGGATGGGAGAAGAGATGGAAGCCAATACCTGTTATCTTGGCATCGAACTGAACGACTCGTATGCCATGGTAAGTTATATGCAACCGAATATGGAAGAACCGGAGACGGTCAGCACGATTGCCGGCAGTGAAAATTACCGGATTCCCACGCTGCTTGCCCGACGCAAAAATGTCGGCATGTGGTATTATGGGGAAGATGCCGGAAGGATGGCAAAAACCAGTGAGGTGATTTGTGTGGATTCCCTTCTTCGCCGTGCCGCTGCATCGGAAGTGATTACCATTGCAAAAGAGAGTTATGATGCAGTAGATCTGCTGGCACTGTTTATTAAAAAAGTGATTGAACTTCCGCAGAAACTGGGAAATACTTCGCATGTGACCGGAATTGTCCTGACGGTGGATCATCTGACGAAAGAGTTGATCGGCATTTTCCGGCATGTGGCAGAACTTTTAGGATTGTCGCAGGAAACATTTGCGGTGATTGATGACAAAGAGAGTTTCTATGCGTTTGCCATGAACCAGGAGAAATCTTTGTGGATGCACGATGTGTTTTTGTTTTCTTGCGGGAAGAATGCCGTCAGTTCCTATGATCTTTCGAGGGATATGCATACGAAGCCGCAGATGATCACAATTCACGCAACCGGGGCACAGGAACTGGGAGAGGAGAAAGATGAGGCGTTTGCAAGGCTTCTGACTAACTGTTTTGCAAACCGTTCGGTATCTTCGGTTTATCTGGTCGGGGACGGGTTTGACGGAGAATGGATGAAACAGTCACTGGCAGTTCTCTGCCGGGGACGGCGCGCGTTTCTGGGACAGAATCTTTTTTCCAAAGGGGCATGCTATATGGCCCGCATCCGTGAAATGGGAGAAAACTGGCCATTCATTTACATGGGCGAAAACGAGATGAAATTTAATCTGAGTTTAAGTGTCGTGGAAAAAGAAAAAAAGAAGGTTTTAAATCTTGTCAGTGCCGGGAAAAACTGGTTTGAGATAAAAAAGACATGTGAGGTGATCCTAAGCGGCACGCCGCAGGTGGAATTTTTAAAGCAGCTTCCAAGCAGCAGTACTCCCCAGATACAGACGGTGGAACTTGAGGATCTTCCGGTTCGTCCGGACCGCACGACAAGACTCCGGATTACGGCCAGTCCGGTGGCAAATGATAAGATTGAAGTGGAAATCCGGGATCTGGGATTTGGTGAATTTTTCCCGGCTACCGGCCGGGCATGGAAAAGTATCATAATGATGGGATAAACGTATGGGTGAATTATTACTTTGTCATGAAACAATTGCGGCTCTGCCCTATTATATAGAGGAAACTGGGATAAACATATATTCCATGGAAGAACTCAGCTATTATATTTCCGAAAATGTGTATCTTCTGGATCATTCCTTCATGTGCGAGAGTTTATGTACATGGGTGGAAAAACAGATGCATCGTGTCGAACTTGCACAAAAACTTAGGGAGAATATCCGCACGGAAGGAAAATTGTCCGATTTTGTTTTTGCCATATTGCAGGATACGGCATACTGCACCATGAAAGAAATGCAGGAGATCGTTTTTGCGGTCCGGCAGATGGAACAGAAGTCGGATTTTGAGCGTGACAAGATCCGGGCAGACCAGCTGATGGAGAAGGAAAAATATCTGGCAGCTATTTACCGGTATAAACATCTGTTAGACGAAGCAGATATGAAGGAAACCAGTGAGGTTCTACGGGGAAATATCTGGCATAACCTCGGAACGGCGTATGCACGTCTCTTTTTGTTTGAAGAGGCGGGGCGCTGCTTTGAGAAGGCATATGCATTTAATAAACAAAAGGAATCTCTCCGGGAGTGCCTGATGTGCTGCCGCTGCAGGCATGATGAGGAAGCGTTTGCGGAAATTGCAAAAAGATATCAGGTGGAGGAGAGAAAGCAGCAGGAAATCAGAAATGAAATTTCCATTGCATGTAAGAGCGAAAAACTCGAACAGTTTGAATCCCATTTGGAAGAATTAGCGCAGCGGACCGGGGGTGTCCAAAGGGCGAAGGCAAAGAAAGAAGTAATGGATGTGATTGTTCAGTGGAAGAAAGAGTATCGAAGGAGCTGCAAGGTATAACATATGATTTTTTCAAATTTATTTCATAGAAAAAAGAACAAAGAAAGTGAGACAGGAAGTTTCTCACAATATGATCAGAGCGAGTATGCAAAACTTGAGACAAAAAACATTGTAAAAGAATTGAATCTGTCGGACGCGGCGCAGGCAAAGAAATATGTAGTGGATTTGTGTAAGCAGATGATTCAGGCGTCTAAGGATATTGAAGACAGTAAATCGGAATATCAGCTGGTGACAAATTATCTGACAGATATTCAGATTCTTGAAGACCTGACGGACGCAGAGCGTAAACCGATTCTCGAGTGTGCCACACAGGTCGCAAAGCTGGAAAAGCAAAGAACCGATTTTCTGAAAACCAAACGCCGGCTGACAGATACGCAGTTTGCGCAGATGCAGGAGGAAGAAGAGAATCTTCCGGGAGTGATCCGCCGGCTGAAAGCCAATGAGGCAGATCTGGATGCGATCAAGAGAAATATGGCATATCTGGAAGGAAAAAAACTGGAATGGTCCATGCAACGGTCAGATTCCGCAAAGGTACAGAAAGTAACCCGTACCGCAGCGTGCTATCTGTTAGCTGTGTTTATTACGTTGTTTGCTTTTGTGGGAATACTTTCCTGGTATCTGAACAGGGATCTGCAGCTGGTTTTCACCATTATGGGATTTGCAGCTGTGGGAGCGGGCGCGTTTATTTTGATCCGTTATCAGGATTCCACAAGAGAGATCCGTCAGGCGGATGTCAACCGCAATCAGGCGATTACTTTGGAGAACCGGGTAAAGATCCGCTATGTCAATACGAAAAACGCGGTGGATTTCATCTGTGAAAAATATCATGTCCGCAATGCGAAAGAACTGGAATTTTTATATGGACAGTATCAGGAGGAAGCGCGGGAAAAGGAAACATTCCGTAAAACCAGTGATGATCTGGATTATTATACGCAGAATCTTCTGCAGTATCTGACACGGCTGCGGATGTATGATACCCGTGTATGGCTGACACATGCAAATGCGCTGGTCGACAGCCGGGAGATGGTAGAGCTGAAGCATGAACTGCTGACAAGGCGGCAGAAACTGCGGGCACGTATGGAGTACAGTGTGGGAAGTATCCATGAGATGAAGGGTGAGGCTCTCAAAAATATGAGCAAGCTCGGAAACAATGCTTATCAGCTGGAGCAGATCATCCGCAAGATTGAAGCGATGAATCCGGTATTTAAGTAAAAATAATAGTGATTTATTGCGTTTTCTTTTGAGATAGCCGCCCGGTGTGAAAGGGGCGGCTATCTCCTGTCTTATCGTGTAGTGTTTTGCATACAGTCAAAATTGGGGTTGAAAGCATAGTAGTTTTTGCTGTCCAGTTCTTCCTGCAGCAGACGAAGAGCCTCGCCAAAACGCTGAAAATGCACAATTTCACGCTCACGCAAAAAGCGGATCGGATCAGCAACTTCCTGATCTTTTGCCAGACGCAGTATATTGTCATACGTTTTTCTTGCTTTTTGTTCTGCTGCCATATCTTCCACCAGATCAGCAATGGCATCACCACTTGACTGAAATTCGGTAGCGGAAAATGGAACTCCACCCGCAGCCTGCGGCCAGACACCTGCGGTGTGATCAATATAATATGGTGCAAATCCGGAAGCTTCCAGTTCTTTGGCGGAAAGTCCGCGTGTCAGCTGGCGGACAATCGCACCAATCATTTCGAGGTGAGCAAGTTCCTCGGTTCCGATGTCAGTAAGTACACCGGCAATCCGCGGATTTGCAAAAGAAAACCGCTGGGCCAGATAGCGCATGGAAGCTCCCATTTCGCCATCGGGACCACCGTACTGACTTATAATAAAAGATGCCATCTTAGCATTTGGTGTTGAAATGGAAATCGGATATTGCAGTCTTTTTTCATAATTCCACATAGCTTATTTCACTCCTTCCCATGGCATTGGACCGTCATTCCAGTCCCAGTCCTCCAGCGGCTGGCTGCCAAATGCGGACAACGGTTCGAAACGTTCCTCGTATGTCTTTTTAGCTGAATTGTATAATTCGTTGCACTGATTGTAATAAGAGAGTGCCTGTGCGTCATCCGGATGGGTGTCCAGATAAAGAAGCATATCATAGGCACAAAAGCCCAGTGCCATAACCCAGCGGTACAATTCCGACCGGTTCATTGGCTGAGAAGATGGTCTTGTCATCGCCGCCGCCCTCCCTGCATCATATTCATATTGCATTTTCCGGTAAAAGGTTTATCCAGTTCCGGAAAAATTGTGCCTGCGGCAAGCCCGCGCATGGGATCGTAGGTTTTGCCGAATGTCTGCCAGGGAACGTAGCACATGCCAGGTACCTGATGGCTGCCATTGTCTGTTTCCGGCATAGTATTAATAGTTGCATTCATGGATTTCTTTTTCCTTTCTGATCAGCATATACTGTATGATATGTTTCGTTTGCGTTATGTGTGTATTTGTTATATAATAAAACACATGACAGAATAAGGAGAGAAACGCAATGAGTAAAGTAAGAACAAGATTTGCACCAAGTCCGACAGGAAGAATGCATGTGGGAAATCTTCGTACGGCATTGTATGCATACCTCGTAGCAAAGCATGAGGGCGGAGATTTCATCTTAAGAATAGAAGATACCGATCAGGAGCGTTATGTGGAAGGCGCTGTAGATATTATTTACCGCACCCTGCAGAAAACAGGCCTGATCCATGACGAGGGACCGGACAAGGATGGCGGCTGTGGACCATATGTACAGAGTGAGCGTCAGGCACAGGGCATTTATTTAAAATACGCCAAAGAGCTGATCGATAAAGGCGAGGCCTATTATTGTTTCTGTGACAAGGAACGCTTAGAGGGACTCAAAAAAGTAGTTGCAGGAAAAGAAATTCATGTATATGACAAGCACTGTCTGCATCTTTCCAAGGAAGAAGTAGAAGAAAAACTTGCCGCAGGCGTACCGTATGTCATTCGCCAGAATAACCCGACGGAGGGAACGACAACGTTCGAGGATGAGATTTACGGGGATATTACCGTTGACAATGCGGAGCTGGACGATATGATTCTGATCAAGTCCGATGGATATCCGACTTACAATTTTGCAAATGTGGTAGACGATCATCTGATGGGAATTACCCATGTTGTCCGTGGAAACGAGTATCTTTCCTCTTCCCCGAAGTACAATCGTCTGTATGAGGCATTTGGCTGGGAAGTACCGGTATATATCCATTGTCCGCTGATTACGGATGAAAATCATCAGAAGCTGTCAAAACGATGCGGACATTCTTCGTTTGAAGATCTGGTAGAGCAGGGATTTCTGACAGAGGCGATCGTGAACTTTGTTGCATTGCTTGGATGGAGCCCGGCAGATAACCAGGAGATCATGACACTCGAAGAACTGGTAGAAAAGTTTGATTACCATCATATGAATAAATCACCGGCAGTCTTTGACTATACCAAGTTAAAATGGATGAACGGGGAATACATCAAAAAAATGGACTTTGACAAGTTCTACGAGATGGCACTTCCGTATATCAAAGAAGTGATCACCAAAGATTATGATCTGAAGAAGATTGCACATATGGTACAGACCCGTATCGAGATCTTCCCGGATATCAGGGATCACATTGATTTCTTTGAGGAACTTCCGGAATATGATGTGGCAATGTACACGCACAAGAAAATGAAGACAAATGCACAGACTTCTCTTGAAGTGTTGCAGGAGATCCTTCCAGTCTTAGAGGCTCAGGAAGATTACAGCAACGATGCATTGTATCAGACACTTCTTAAGTATGTAGAGCAGAAAGGCTGCAAGAACGGATATGTTATGTGGCCGATCCGTACGGCAGTATCCGGCAAGCAGATGACACCGGGCGGTGCCACCGAGCTTATGGAGGTTCTTGGAAAAGAAGAGTCTCTTGCCCGTATCCGTAAAGGAATCGAGCTCCTTTCTCAGGCACAGTAGAACATTCTCACGGGAGAACGAATGAACTATAATAAATCCCAGCAGCAGGCCATCCGCCATAAGGATGGCCCGATGCTTGTTCTGGCAGGTCCCGGTTCCGGGAAAACTGCGGTAATTACCCAAAGAACGAAACAGTTAATTGAATATGAGAACATAGATCCGTCCAATATTCTTGTGATTACATTTACGCGAGCGGCGGCACAGGAGATGAAGCAGCGTTTTCTTGCAGCGACAGGAGAAGAGAGAACGAAAGTGACCTTCGGTACGTTCCACGCCATATTTTTCATGGTGTTGAAGCTGGCGTATCATTTTGATTCCGGAAATATTATATCGGAGGAGCAGCGATATCAGTTTATGCGGGAGATTCTGTCTTATCATCATCTGGAATACCGGGATGAAGGGGAATTTATCGGGGATGTTTTAACGGAGATCAGCCGTGTGAAAAATGAGCAGATTCCGCTGGAACATTTTTATTCTTCCAGCTGTGGGGAGGAGGTTTTCCGGAAGATTTACCGGGAATATGATGAGCGGCTCAAAAGGAACCGCCTGATTGATTTTGATGATATGCTGACATACACATATGAGTTGTTTTCCCAGCGGAAGGATATTCTTTCGGCATGGCAGAAAAAGTATCGTTATATTCTGATCGATGAGTTTCAGGATATCAATCTGATCCAGTGGAAGATCATGTGTATGCTTGCCGCACCGGAAAATAATCTCTTTGTAGTGGGAGATGATGATCAGTCCATCTATCGGTTCCGCGGTTCGAAGCCGGAAATTATGCTGGGATTTCAAAAGATATACCCGCAGGCAAAGATTGTGAATCTTGAAGTAAATTACCGGTGTGAGCCGCCGATTGTGGAGGCAGCTATGCGCCTGATCGCACACAATGAAGAACGTTTTCCGAAAAAGATCCGTGCCGGAAAAGCCGGGAAACAGAAGGTGCGTTTTCAGTACTTTGAGGACTGCTATAAAGAGAATGCATTTTTGGCAGAAGATATCCGGCAGACTGTGCAAAATGGGGTTCCGCTTTCGGAAATCGCAGTACTGTTTCGGACAAACATGCAGCCGCGTGCCCTGATGGAATATATGGTTTCTGCCAATCTGGCATTTCAGACGAAAGACCGGATTCCGGATATCTATGAGCACTGGATTGCCCGTGATTTTTTCACTTATATCCGCATCGCACAGGGAAGTGACAGCAGGGCAGATTTCCTTTCTATTATGAACCGGCCGAAGCGGTATATCGGCAGGGACAGCCTGCCCGATGAAACGGTATGTTTTGATGAGTGGATGAAATTATATGAGGAGCAGCCGTGGATCGCGGAGCGGATCGAAAAGCTGTGGTATGATCTGAAACATTTGTCCCGTCTGAGCCCTTATGCGGCAATCAACTATATCCGGCGGGGAATCGGGTACGATGATTATCTGGCAGAGTATGCCGAATACCGGAATGCGAATAAAGAAGATTTTTATGAAGTGGCAGATGAAATCCTTGCGAGTACCAAAGGGTACCGTACATTTGAGGAATGGTTTGCACATATAGAAGAATACCGGCAGGAGTTAAAGAGACTGGCGCAGGAAAAGCGCAGGAATCAGAATGCTGTGACATTTGCAACACTGCACAGCGCCAAGGGGCTGGAATTTACAAAAGTGTATCTGATTGACGTCAACGAGGGCGTAATGCCTTATAAGAAAGCAGTATTAAAGCAGGATGTCGAGGAAGAACGGCGTTTGTTTTATGTGGGAATGACCAGAGCAAAGGAATCCCTGACCATCTGTTCGGTAAAAAAAATGCGTGGCAAAGAGGTGGAACTGTCGCGTTTTATCAAAGAAGCCGGTAAAGAGCCGTAAAAAACCTGCATCGGGTATTCGATGCAGGTTTAAAAAAGTTACTCTTCGTCTTCGAGTGCATTGAAGTAGTCATCATCGAGCATTTCATCGAAGCGGTCAGCAGCGGCTTCGTACTCGTCGTCATCCGTGATGCTGTCGATCTGTGGAATGCCATCCTCATCTTCCGCATAGCGGTAGAGATAAACGGTGCCTTCATCCGGATCAGAGCCGTCCGGATTGAGCGGCATCAGTGCAATGTAGTCCTGTTCATTTACGTCAAAAATGGTAAGGATTTTGCATTCTACTTCGCCTTCATCCAAATCAAGTGTTACACGAATATCGTCAATCTCATCCGGGGTAACGGGTGTTGCTTTTTCTTTATCTGCCATAAGATACCTCTTTTCTTAATCGTTTTTTGTGCCTTATATCATTATAAGCGAGGAGTAAGGAGCTTGTCAATTCGAAAAAGTGATATACAAAGTTTTTTAAAAAGGGTATAATGAAAAACATGAAAATACGAGATACGAAAAAACGAACAGAGAATAAAAGGATCAGAGAAGGAGATTACGCAAAACCGGGAGTGACGGTTCAGGGAGAATGGACGACTTTTACGTTTGATGCGGAAAAAGAGGACAGCTGTTTTGTGGTACTTAAGGATATGCAGACCGAAAAAGAAGAAAAGATAGCTGTTCCGGCAGAATACTGCATGGGATCGGTGCGCTCTATCGCAGTGGCAGATCTGCATCTGGAACATCTGATTTACGATTTTGAGATCAATGGGAAAACGGTAATGGATCCGTGCGCACACGCCATCATGGGGCGTCAGGTCTGGAATGACAGTTCACGCAGCCGGCAGCAGTATGAGGTGCATGGGGCATTTGATGTGCAGGAGTTTGACTGGGGAACGGACGTTTGCCCGGAAATACCGAGGGAACAGATGATTATGTACAAGCTGCATGTGCGTGGTTTTACGATGGATTCCGGTACCAGAAGTGTTCCGGGGACGTTTCGTGCGCTTATGAACCGGATTCCTTATCTGAAGAAACTCGGTGTGACAACAGTTGAACTTATGCCGGTATATGAGTTTGAGGAAATTGAACTGCCGAAGCAGCAGAAACTTCCGGAATATATCCGTTGGAAAGAAAAACAGACGGATCAGATCCGTCCGGCAGAAAAAATAAAAGAAGCTCCGAGCAAAGTGAATTACTGGGGATATGAGCCCGGAAATTATTTTGCGGTGAAGGCATCGTATGCTGCCGATCCGCTGCATGCTTCCCGGGAATTCAGGATGCTGATCCGCCGTCTACACGAAAACGGCATGGAATGTGTGATGGAGATGTATTTTCCGGAGAAAGTGAATCATAATCTGATTTTAGAAGCGCTTCGTTACTGGGTGCGGGAATACCATGTGGACGGAATCCATCTGCTTGGGGAACATCTGCCCATTACAGCGATTGTGCAGGATGGCATGCTCAGCCGTACCAAGATTTTTTATGTGGATTTTGAGGAAAAAGCATGTGCGGCAAGCCGGAAGTATCCGAATCTGTATATTTACAAAGAGGAGTATCAGTATCCGATCCGGCAGGTCTTAAACCATATCAATGGAAATATGCGTGATTTTGCCGATCAGCAGAGAAAACAGGGGGCTTTTTTAGGCTATATCAATTATATAGCAAGCAACAACGGGTTTACGCTTGCAGATCTGTTTATGTACAACGATAAACACAATGAGGAAAACGGAGAGCAGAATCTCGATGGGAGTTCCTGGAACTTCAGCAATAATTACGGCGTGGAGGGTCCGACCAGAAAGCGTTATATCAATGCGCTGCGGAAATTAAACTGGAGAAATGCGGTTCTTATGCTTATGCTGGCACAGGGCGTTCCCCTGTTGTGGAGCGGTGATGAGATGGGAAATTCCCAGAACGGAAATAATAACGCATATTGTCAGGATAATCCCACCGGCTGGGTGAACTGGAAGAATGAGAAGTCTCATCGCAGACAGATCGAATTTCTGCAGCAGGTAATTGCGTTTCGAAAAGAACATACCGTGCTTTCAAATCCGATGCCATTCCAGTTTTCGGATTATAAATCGCTGGGGTATCCGGATCTTTCCTATCACGGGACAAGTGCGTGGATGTTAGAACCGACACCGGATCATCTATGCCTGGGAATGCTTTATTGCGGGGCTTATGCCAAAAACGAAAAAGAGCCGGATGTCTATGTCGCCTATAATTTTCTTGCCGCGGCAACGGAACTGGCTTTGCCTAAACCGCGAAAAGGGAAAGAATGGGTTGTCTGTATTGACAGCGGAGAAGAGGATGCTGCGTTTTTGGACGCACCAAAGCCCGTAAGCGGAGGAAAAATCATTCTCCGGCCACAGACTATCTGTGTGCTGGAGAGCAGGGAGATGAAAAAACATGGGTAATGCATGGAAACATTTTTGCACAATTACACATCACAAAAATCTGGTGCTTGTCGGTTGCTTTAAGATCGGACTATACAGGCAGGGGCTGCTGCATGATCTTTCAAAATATTCTCCGACGGAATTTCTGGTCGGTTGCAAATATTATCAGGGAACCATGAGTCCGAACAATGCAGAGCGGAAGGAAAAGGGGTATTCCCTGGCGTGGCTGCATCACAAAGGACGCAATAAACACCATCTCGAGTACTGGATTGATTATGATATTTCAAAAGAACCGGGGAAAGAACATTCGGGGATGGCAGGAATGAAAATGCCGGTGTGCTACGTGGCGGAAATGTTTGTTGACAGGATCAGTGCATCCAAAAACTACCAGAAAGACAAATACACGGACCGGAGTGCACTCGATTACTATATGCACGGCAGATCGCATTATCTGATCCATCCGGATACCGAGGCACTGATCCACTATCTTTTACTGATGCTGGCAGTGCGGGGGGAGAAGGAAACATTTGCATTTGTAAAGAATGAGGTACTGAAAGGAAACGTTCCTTATGAGAGGGAAAGCCTGATCCGGCGCATACAGGAACTGGTACCGGAAGAAAAAATATAAAAGGGAAAAGCACAGAACGCCTTCTGCTGACATAGAATATTAGAAAGCTGTTGGAAAAGGTGCTGTGTGAAAACATTTTTGGTTCCCCTGACACCGGAAGAGGAAACAGACTGTCTGTGCAGATTAAAAAATGGCGAGCAAGGGGCAAAGGAAGAACTGGTGTTGCACAACATGCGCCTGGTAGCCCATGTCGCAAAAAAATATGTCAGTTCGGAAGAAGAACAGGAGGATCTGATTTCCATCGGTACGATCGGACTGATGAAAGCAGTAGACAGTTTCCGGCCGGAATACGGAAATAAATTTGCAACGTATGCCATCCGGTGTGTGGACAATGAATTGCTGATGCATCTGCGATCAAAGAAAAAACAGCGCAAAGAAGTTTCTATGTTTGAACCGATTGGTACAGACAAAGAAGGAAACCAGATTCAGCTTGTCGATGTGCTGGAGTTTCATGATAAAAATGTAGCAGATGAAGTGACAAAAAGGGAGCAGATGAAAAAAATCTGTACCTTTATGAATGATGTGTTAAGCGAGAGAGAAGCATTTATCATTCGGCGAAGATATGGAATCGGAGGAAATCAGGAACTGACCCAGAGAGAAATCGCGCGGGCACTTGGAATTTCCCGTTCCTATGTTTCCAGGATTGAAAAGAGAGCACTGGAAAAACTTAAAAAAGTGATAAGCGAATAAAGTCGTTGCAAAAAGATGCATTTTATGATAAGGTAAATGCATCTTTTTTCATGCATGTGTCTGTGCAAAATTCCCATTTGTTGGAATGAGGTGAATATGTATAGCCAAATCAGGACATCCATGCTGGATGGAATCTGCGCAATGCCGGTACAGGTAGAGGTGGATATCAGCATGGGAATGCCGGTGTTTGATATGGTAGGATATCTTTCTCCAGAGGTGCGGGAGGCGAAGGAACGAGTGCGTACGGCGCTTCACAATTGTGGAATTCTTCTGCCTGCAAAGCGGATTACCGTAAATCTTTCTCCGGCAAATATAAGGAAAACCGGAACCGGATTTGACCTGCCGATTGCGGTTGCACTGCTGGTTGCCATGGGGCTGGTAAAACCGGAGAAGTGCGCGGACACGATTTTTTCCGGGGAGTTGAATTTAAGTGGACAGTTACTGCCGGTCCGGGGAATTCTGCCGATGGTTTCGGATGGAGTAAAGGAAGGGATTCATAAATTTGTTGTTCCGGCGGATAATCTTATGGAAAGCCGTCTGGTGCAGGGGGCGGATGTCTGCGGATTTTCTGCATTGGAATCGGTGATCGGCTATCTGCAGGATGGCGGTTATAAAGAGCCAGCATATGCAGGCCGGCGGCAGAACAGATCCCATGGGATGCCGGATTTTTCCGAAGTAAACGGGCAGAAGTTTTTGAAACGGGCAGCGGAAATCGCAGCGTCCGGAATGCACAATATGCTTATGGTCGGGCCGCCGGGAGCCGGAAAAACCATGATCTCCGAGCGGATGGCTACAATCCTGCCGCCACTTACAAAAAAAGAGCAGCTGGAGGTTTCAAAAATATACAGTGTCTGCGGTCTGCTGGCAGACTCCCGGACACTGTTGCAGGAACGGCCGTTTCGCAGTCCTCATCATACGGTCAGCATGGCAGGGCTTGCCGGCGGTGGACGAAGTATCCGGCCGGGAGAGATTTCACTGGCACATCATGGCGTACTTTTTCTGGATGAACTCCCGGAATTTTCCAAATCAACGTTAGAAGTGCTGCGTCAGCCGTTGGAGGAACATCAGATTCATTTGACGCGCGCGGTCGGCAGTGTGACCTATCCATCGGATTTTTTACTTCTGGCATCTATGAATCCATGCAATTGCGGATATTATCCGGACCGGAATCGGTGCAGATGCACACAGGCATCCCTGCAGCGGTATTTTGACCGGATTTCCCAGCCGCTCATTGACCGCATGGATCTTTGTGTGGAAGCGCCGATGGTTACGTATGAAGAACTGACGGGAAACGGCAATAATGAGAGTTCAAAGACCATCCGGGACCGGGTGTGCGAGTGTCAGGAACGCCAGATTTTCCGGTTCAAAGATGAAATCTTTTCCCATAACAGTGGAATTCCGGCCGCAAAATTAAACCAGTTCTGTAAGCTGGGAGAAAAGGAGCAGCGGTATATGGAAAAAATGTTTCATAAACTGTCACTTACTGCGCGCACCTACCATAAAATCCTCCGGGTGGCACGAACAATTGCCGATACACAAAAGGCGGAAAACATCCGTCTCTGTGATCTGACAGAAGCTGTGTGTTACCGGAGTATCGGGGATAAATTCTGGGGAGGTATGGAAAGATGAGCATGTATGCGTACTGGCTTGCAAATACCGGACTGACCGTACATAAACTGACGGGTCTTATGACAGAAGGAATCGGTGCGGAAGAACTGTATACCTTGCAGGAGTCCCAAATGAAAAAAATCCGGGTTCTGGATGAAAAGGATGTGGAAAAAATCACACAATCCAGACGGCACTGGGATGTACAGGAGCACTGGGGAAAACTGCAGGAGGAAGGAATCGGTTTTGTCTGCGTGGAAGAAGCACGGTATCCGCAAAAGCTCCGCCGGATTTCTGCAGCACCTTATGCGCTGTATTATATTGGCAGGCTGCCGGATGAAACGCGAAAGAGTGTGGCAATTGTCGGGGCGCGGACAAGAAGTGCCTATGGAAGCCAGATTACGGGGAAACTGGCGAGGGCACTTGCACAGAACCGGATGGATATCATCAGCGGCATGGCGATGGGGATTGATGCTGATGCGCATAGCGGGGCACTGGAAGAAAACGGGGATACCTATGCGGTACTGGGCTGTGGCGTGGATGTGTGTTATCCGAAAAGAAACCGGTATTTATATGAAAAAATGCAGGATCGGGGAGGTATTTTGTCGGAATATCCGCCGGGCACACCGCCGCTGCCGGGATATTTTCCGCAAAGAAACCGTATCATAGCCGGACTTGCGGATTACGTGATTGTGATGGAGGCAAGAAAAAAGAGCGGATCGCTGATTACTGCGGACTATGCCATGGAACAGGGAAAGGAAGTGTATGCCCTTCCCGGGAGAGTTACGGATGCCCTGAGTGAAGGAACCAACCATCTGATCCAGCAGGGCGCCGGCATTTTTGTAAGTGTGGAAGATTTCCTGCAGGAACTGCAATTACAGCCCCAAAATATAACGACACAAATAGACTTTAGAAAAAATCTTCTTGAAAAAGACGAATCGTTGGTGTATGCTTTATTAGATTTTTATCCGGTGGGTCTTGGAACCCTGATCGAAAAAAGTCCCTATGGTCTGGTAGAAATTCTGCCGGTTTTAGAGAGGCTGGAACAGAAAGGGTTCATTCAGGAGACCATTCCGAATTATTATATAAAAACAATTTAGATGATATAAGGAGCACCAAATGGCAAAGTATCTGGTAATCGTGGAGTCACCGGCAAAGGTGAAGACGATTAAAAAATTTCTGGGAAAAAATTATGAGGTCATGGCAAGTAACGGGCATGTGAGAGATCTTCCGAAGAGTCAGCTCGGATTTTCTCCGGAAAATGATTTTGAACCGAAATATATTACGATTCGTGGAAAGGGAGAGATTCTTGCAAAGTTAAGAAAAGAAGTAAAGAAAGCGGATAAAATTTATCTCGCAACTGACCCGGACCGTGAAGGAGAGGCAATTTCCTGGCATTTAACCAAGGCGTTGAAACTGGACGATAAAGATGTCAGCAGAATCAGTTTTAACGAAATTACAAAAACAGCGGTAAAAGCATCCTTAAAGACACCGCGTGAGATTGATATGGATCTGGTTGATGCACAGCAGGCGAGACGTATGCTGGACCGTATGGTTGGTTACCGGATCAGCCCATTGTTATGGGCAAAAGTAAAAAGAGGGCTGAGTGCCGGTCGTGTACAATCCGTTGCTTTACGGATTGTGTGTGACCGTGAGGAAGAAATTGATGCATTTATTCCGGAGGAGTACTGGTCTTTAGAGGCAAGCCTCCTGCCGGAAGGTGAGAAAAAACCGATTACAGCAAAGCTGCTGGACAAAGGCGGCGAAAAGTTTGAGATTTCTTCCGGGGAACAGATGAATCAGGTGCTTGCGGAATTAAAAGGCAAAGAATTTAAAGTCTGCGATATGAAAAAGGGAGAGCGCACAAAAAAAGCGCCGCTTCCGTTTACAACCAGTACTTTGCAGCAGGAAGCTTCCAAAGCGCTGAATTTCCCGATCTCGAAGACGATGCGGATTGCACAGCAGCTGTATGAAGGTGTGGATATCAAAGGACAGGGAACGGTCGGTATCATCACTTATCTGCGTACGGATTCCGTTCGTATTTCGGAAGAGGCGGATGAAGCAGCGCGTGCCTTTATTTCCGAAAGCTACGGAGAGGAATATCTGTCTGACGGAGAAGGAAGCAAGAAGAGCAATGCAAAGATTCAGGATGCGCACGAAGCGATCCGTCCGACCGATATTAACCGTATTCCGTCCGAGATTAAAGAGTCGTTAAGCCGGGATCAGTTCCGTTTATACCAGCTGATCTGGAAACGCTTTGCCGCAAGCCGTATGGCAAACGCAAAGTATGAGACAACAACCGTTAACATTGCAGCGGGAGATTATACATTCCGCGTTTCTACTTCCAAAGTAGCTTTTGACGGATTTATGCTGGCCTATACGGAAGCAGATGATGAAAAGCAGGAAAAACAGGTACTTTTAAAATCGATTGATAAAGATACAAAATTAAAACTCGAAGAATTCGATCCGAAGCAGCATTTTACACAGCCACCGGCACATTATACGGAAGCTTCGCTGGTAAAAACACTCGAAGAACTCGGAATCGGACGCCCAAGCACCTATTCCCCGACCATCACAACGATCATTGCCAGACGTTATATCACAAAGGAAAATAAGAACCTTTATGTGACAGAGATCGGTTCCGTTGTCAATTCCATTATGAAGGAATCTTTCCCGACTATTGTAGACGAACATTTTACCGCAAATATGGAATCTCTTTTAGACAGTGTTGCGGAAGGTCATTTAAACTGGAAGACGGTTGTTGCGAATTTTTATCCGGATCTGGAAGAGGCTGTGGAGGCCGCGGAAAAAGATCTCGAAAAGATTACCATTGAAGATGAAGTGACGGATGAAATCTGTGAAGTGTGCGGGCGCAATATGGTAATCAAGTATGGACCGCATGGAAAGTTTCTGGCATGTCCGGGATTCCCGGAGTGCCGGAATACCAAGCCATATTATGAAAAGATTGGTGTCGCATGTCCGAAATGCGGAAAAGACGTGGTTATCAAAATGACACGCAAGGGCAGAAGATACTATGGATGCATTGATTATCCGGAATGTGATTTCATGAGCTGGGGGCGTCCGGTGGAAAAGAAATGTCCGCGCTGTGGAGGCTATATGGTAGAAAAAGGAAACAAGCTTGCATGTGCGGATGAACATTGCGGTTACACGGAAGCAAAAGAAAAAGAAACAGAATAGTCGTAAATTTTTCAAAAAATATTGAATTGTCTGATAAATAGTGCTACACTCATGGTATCTGTGATAAAGACAGGAGGAAAAACATGAGTGTTCAACTTCTAGACAAGACAAGAAAAATAAATAAACTGCTTCATAACAATAATTCGTCCAAGGTGGTATTTAACGATATCTGTGAAGTCCTGACAGGAATTCTTGATTCCAACATCCTTGTAATAAGCAAGAAGGGAAAGGTTTTAGGTTCCAGTGTATGCAAAGGGGTTGAGGAACTGCAGGAACTGATCGTGGATGAAGTCGGCGGATATATTGATGCAGAACTCAATGAGCGTCTTCTGGGAATCCTTTCCACAAAAGAGAACGTAAATCTGGAAACACTCGGATTCGGAGATGAATCCAAAAAGTACCGGGCCATCATTACCCCGATTGACATTGCCGGGGAGCGGCTGGGAACCTTATTTGAATACCGGTGCGAAACGGAATATGACATTGATGACATTATTCTGACAGAGTACGGAACAACGGTGGTAGGACTGGAAATGATGCGTTCTGTAAACGAAGAGAGTGCAGAGGAAGCGAGAAAGGTTGCAATCGTAAAATCTGCGATCAGCACACTTTCTTTCTCGGAACTTGAGGCAATCACCCACATCTTTGATGAACTGGATGGCAATGAGGGAATTCTTGTTGCAAGCAGAATTGCGGATCGCGTGGGAATTACCCGTTCCGTGATTGTAAATGCACTTCGTAAGTTTGAGAGTGCGGGCGTGATCGAATCGCGTTCTTCCGGCATGAAAGGAACTTACATAAAGGTTGTTAATGATGTGGTTTTCGATGAACTTGCAGAACTGAAAAGAAAAAATGCAAAATAAAGGAGGAAACCGAGAGGACAGCAAAAGGACTTGTATGTAAATATAAGTCCTTTTTTGTCATTTTATGTAAAAAACTACTTGTATTTTGCTTGATTTATACTATAATTAGTATGATACGATAATTGGGAATACTAGATAAGGAGGCACAAAATTGCTAAGTACAGATGCTTTCAATTATGTGAATGTTCTGGATAAAGCTGCCGATGCGAGCTGGAGCAGGGAGAACATTCTGACTAACAATATTGCAAATGTAAACACTCCGGGATATAAGAGAAAAGACTTAAATTTTGAAAATACATTAAAAACAGAACTGGGTCGCTGCAAGCATGAGTCCCTGGATTCGAAAATGAAAGACGTGGATCTTTCCAGACTGAATCCATCGGTTTATGTGGACAGTTCCAATTACTCCTATCGGCTGGATGGAAGTAATGTAGATATTGACACAGAAGAAGTGGAGCTGGCATCCGAACAGATTCGCTATCAGGGAATTACAGCCGGAATTAACGGACAGTTTGACCGTATGCGTTCCGTGATTAAGTAAGGGGGAAAGATAAATGGCTTTATTTCAGGCGTTTAATATCAGCGCGTCAGGCATGACCGCAGAACGGTTTCGTACCGATATCATTGCGGAGAACATTGCAAATGTAAATACAACATCGACAGAGAGCGGCGGTCCGTACCGACGCAAAATTGTAAATTTTGCAGAACGGAAAGTTACCCCGTTTTCCAAATATTACGCAACTGCATCGCAGAATCCGGCAATCGGAAACGGTGTAAAAGTAACTTCCGTAAAGGAAGATACGGAAACAGATTTCGTGAAAGAATATGATCCTTCCAATCCGGATGCGGATGCGGACGGATATGTATCCTATCCAAATGTAAACACGGTCACGGAAATGACCAATCTGATCGATTCTACCCGTGCATATGAAGCAAATGCGACTGCATTTGATGCCACAAAGAGTATGGCAACCACGGGACTTTCCATAGGAAAACAATAATAAAAAATAAGTTATACGAGAGAGGACAAAAGCATGGATATCACACAATTGTCTGGAGTTTCTTCTGACTATCTGAATACATTCGCAAAAAAAGAGGCACTTGTTCCGGGAGACGATGACAGTTTCAGCGCGGTGCTTTCGACAGCAATGAAATCAGTAGATGAAACCAATGACCTGCAAAATACCGCGGAGTCGGAAGAAGTACGGTTCGCACTTGGGGAAGCCGAAAATCCACATGATCTGCTGATTGCAGAGACGAAAGCAAATGTAGCACTGCAGTATACGGTTGCAGTGCGGGATAAACTGATTGACGGATACAAAGAGATTATGCAGATGTCAATCTAGTAAGTGAGGAACGAAAACATGCCAGAACAGTTACAGAAAATCCTTGACCGTGTGGTTGAGTGGTGGAAAAAATTTTCCAATAAACAAAGAATGCTGCTGATCAGCCTTACCGCAGTGGTGATCCTTGCGCTGGTGATACTGGGAGTTGTTGTATCAAGACCGAGTTATACAACACTGATTGACTGCCAGAACGCAAAAGAAGCCAGTCAGGTAAAAGATCTGTTAGACGGCGAAGGTGATATTGATTATAAGGTAACGGATACCACACATTTTGAAGTAAACAAAAAAGATGAGAACAAGGCAAACTGGCTTTTGGGATCCAATAATATTGATACAACGGGATTTGACCTGTCAGATCCGAACATCAAGGATTATATCGACGGAAGTTTTTCTACCACGGAGGCAGATAAACAGAAGCTCGCCAAAAGCTATATGGAAGACAAACTGGAGAATGTGCTTGCTGCGAATGACCTGATTGATTCCGCAAAAGTCACACTGGATATTCCGGACGATGACGGTACACTGATCTCACGGATGCAGGAAAGTTCTGCCAGCGTTTCACTTGCCCTGAATGGTTCTATGGATTCGGATCAGGCGTATTCGGTGGCGCGCCTTGTGGCAACCGCCCTTGGAAATGATTCGACAGACAAGATTACCATTCTGGATCAGAAGACATCCAAAATCTTGTTTTCGGGAGCAGACCAGGATGATGATGCCACGGTTGTTTCCGACAGTCTGGACATCAAAGACCGCATTAAGAATTCCGTGGTCAATGGTATCAAGGATGTAATGGTCAAGTCCGGTATGTATTCGGACGTGCAGGTTGCACCGAACCTTGATATTGATATGTCCAAGGTGGAAAAGGCGGTTCACAATTATTCACACAATGATGGACAGGATCAGGGAGAACTGACAGAAAGCTCTGAGTATAATTCAGAGGCAAAAGGTGGACAGGCTGCAACTCCGGGAACGGATTCCAATGATGATACGCCAACCTATGTGACACCGGATGGCGAGATTACAGAATCTTCCGTGTCGGATGTGGATAAAAAATATTCGCCGAATGAGGAAATTATAAAAACTATTTCAAACGGTGGAGCGATCAACTATGATAACAGTTCCATTGCCGTGACTGCCACACGCTGGGTTGTTTATGATGAGGACGAATTGAAAGATTCCGGGCAGCTGAAAGGGACAACGTTTGAAAAGTTTAAGAGCGCACACAGTGATCCGGTACAGGTGGATGCAACGCAGGATGAAATTGACCTTATCGCAAAAGCTACCGGAATTCAGTCTAGTGCAATCAAACTGGTCTGTTATGAAAGACCGCAGTTTGTGGAATCCCAGAAGAAGGGATTCGGACTCACCGACATTTTACAGATTCTGCTTGCGGTGCTGATTTTTGCGTTGCTGGGGTATGTTGTATTCCGCAGTACCAGAAAACAGAAAGTGGAAGAGCCGGAGCCGGAACTGTCTGTCGATGCCCTGCTGGCGGCTACTTCAGATAACGACGATGAAAATCTGGAAGATATCGGGTATTCGGAAAAATCAGAAACCCGGAAACTTATTGAAAAATTTGTGGATGAAAATCCGGATGCGGCAGCACTTCTGCTTCGCAACTGGTTAAATGATGATTGGGAGTAATTTATGAACAACGACTCATATACTGGAGTACAGAAAGCAGCGATTCTTTTGATTACGCTGGGACCGGAAAAGGCGGCAACCATTTTCAAACATTTAAAGGAAGATGAGATTGAAGAATTAACGCTGGAAATAGCGAATACAAGAAGCGTATCGCCACAGACCAAGGAGGAAGTGCTGGAAGAGTTTTATCAGGTATGCCTCGCACAGCAGTATATTGCGGAAGGCGGTATCGGATACGCAAAAGAACTTCTGGAAAAAGCACTCGGAAACGACAAGGCACAGGGAGTTATTGCAAAACTTACAGCATCTCTTCAGGTTCGTCCGTTCGAATTTATCCGAAAGACAGATCCGGCACAGCTGCTGAATTTTATACAGGATGAACATCCGCAGACGATTGCGATGATCCTTTCGTATCTGGCTCCGGCACAGGCGTCCCAGGTACTGGGAGCTCTGCCACCGGAAAAACAGGCTGATGTTGCAAAACGTATTGCAACTATGGATCGTACTTCTCCGGATGTGATCAAGGAGGTAGAACGCGTACTGGAGCGGAAACTTGCATCTCTTGTAAATCAGGATTACACCATCGTCGGTGGTATTGATGCAATTGTTGGCATTTTGAACAGTGTCGACCGTGGAACAGAGAAACATATTATGGAATCCCTGGAAATCGAAGAGCCGGAACTTGCAGACGAGATCCGCAAAAAGATGTTCGTGTTCGAGGATATTCTTCTGCTCGACGACCGTGCGATCCAGCGTGTGCTGCGTGATGTGGAAAATGCAGATCTGGAGCTTGCGCTTAAGAATACAACGGAAGAAGTACAGAATGTGATCTACAAGAACCTGTCAAAACGTCTGGCTGCAATGATCAAGGAGGATATGGACTTTATGGGTCCTGTTCGTATGAAGGATGTTGAGGAGGCACAGCAGAAGATTGTTGCTGTGATCCGTAAGCTCGAAGATGCCGGAGAGATTGTAATTTCACGTGGCGGAGGTGACGATATCGTTGTCTAATTTACTGAAACAATGTTATGTCGTCAGTTCGGGAACTGGTACAAGAATTATCAATTCCAATGACGGGGTACGCCAGAAATTAAAAGAACTGCAACAGAAACAGGCTCCGGAACAGGTAGATGTATCAGCAGAGGACGGACAGGAGAATGCACCGGCTGGTTTCTCACAGGGGATTCAGGCAAAAACCGTGCAGATTGATGTGGAAGCCCTGCGCAGGGAAGCACTTGAAAAGGCAGCTGTGGAGGCAGATGAGATTACTTCCACGGCAAAAGAAGATGCAGAACGTATCCGTGGGGAAGCGGAAGAAAAAGCCCGTACCCTGTATGAAGAACAAAAGAAACTCGGATACGAAGAGGGTGCCAGATGCCGGGAAGAAGAATTAAACAGGGAACATGAGAAGGCGATGGAGTCTCTTCATGCACAGAAAAAACAACTGGAAGAACAGTATCATGAAAAAATGTCGGTGATGGAAAAAGACATTGTGGACGCTGTGATTCAGGTATTTGATAAAGTGTTTAAGATTCAGTTTGAAGAGAAACGTGAACTTTTACTTCAGCTGGTAAATGGAGCATTACTTGACATTGACCCGGGAGATAAAATACGGATTCACACGAACCGGAGCGATGAGGAAATCCTCAAAGAACATCTTGCACAGATGCAGGATATTGTAGGGAAAGATGTTGCCATTGAATTTGTAAAGGATAATAAATTATCGGATGGACAGTGCAAAATAGAAACACCGTATGGCGTGGTTGACTGTGGGGTGGACACACAGTTGTCTGCACTGCTGAAGGATATACGTTCACTGGTATAAACGGGAGACGAATTTGGTTAAAGAAGCGGAAAAATATTTACAGCTGATGGACCGCCAGTATTATAAGAGTTATGGAAAAGTAGTCAAGGTAGTAGGTCTTACCATTGAATCTGTCGGACCAAAGGCACGTATGGGAGATTTGTGTAAAATTTACCCGAACGAGATGGAAGAGGAATATGTTATCGCGGAAGTGGTTGGTTTTCAGGATTCCAGACTGATCCTGATGCCGGTTGACAGCGTGGAAGGGGTTGGAACCGGATGCGTTGTGGAAAATACCGGACATCCCCTGTCGGTTCTGGTTGGAGAAGAACTGCTTGGGCATACGCTGGATGGAATTGGACGCATGACGGATGGAACGGAAGAAATTCACGGTTCGTATTATCCGCTGGAAAATACGCCACCGGATCCGATGGATCGCCGGATTATCAGCGAGGTACTGCCGCTTGGTGTAAAAGCGGTGGACGGATTGATTACGGTTGGAAAAGGACAGCGTATCGGTGTGTTTGCCGGTTCCGGTGTCGGGAAAAGTACCCTGCTTGGCATGTTTGCAAGAAATACGAAGGCAGACATCAATGTAATCGCACTGATCGGTGAGCGCGGCAGGGAGGTCCGGGAATTTATTGAACGTGACCTTGGTCCGGAGGGAATGGCACGGTCTGTTGTTGTGGTCGCAACGTCAGATAAACCGGCACTGATCCGTAATAAGTGTGCAAAGACTGCAACGGCTGTGGCGGAATATTTCCGTGATCAGGGAAAAGATGTACTGCTTATGATGGATTCCATGACACGATTTTCCCAGGCACAAAGAGAAATCGGACTTGCATCCGGGGAACCACCGGTTACCAGAGGGTATCCGCCGAGTGTGTACGCACAGATGCCAAAACTTCTGGAACGTGCCGGTACAAATGAAAAAGGATCGATCACCGGACTATATACGGTTCTGGTAGATGGAGATGATTTTAATGAGCCAATCACGGATACGGCGCGGGGCATTTTGGATGGACATATTGTTCTCGACCGTAAGCTGGGACATAAAAACCATTATCCGGCAATTGATATTTTACAGAGTATTTCCCGTGTTATGAATTCCATCGTAACAAAGGAACATAAGGCACTTGCTGGAAAATTAAAACAGGTGCTTGCCACATACAGTGAAGCAGAGGATCTGATTAATATCGGAGCCTACAAAAACGGATCGAATCCGGATATCGATTATGCAATCCGAAAGAATAAAGAAGTGAATGAATTTCTGTGTCAGGATACGGAAGAAAAGTTTGCTTTTGATGAAGAAGTGGAACTCTTAAAAAAGGTGTTTGACGACTGATCAATGGACAGAGGTTTTAAATGGCAAAATTTGTTTATCGTATGCAGAACATACTGAACATTAAACAGAAACTGGAGACACAGGCGAAAATGACATACAGCCTGGCAAACCAGAAATATCTGGAGCAGCAGAAGATTCTGCAGGAATATATGGTGCGCAGAGTCGGATATGAGCAGCACTGGAAGAAACTGATGCAGGGAAATTTAAATCTGCAGGAAGTCGAACATGCGCGGGCAGATGTAAATGCCATGAAAACGATTGTCAGACGACAGATGGTAGAAGTCCACAAGGCGGAAAAAGAACTGGAAGATGCCAGAAACCGCTTAAAAACCGTGATGCAGGAACGAAAGGTTCAGGAAAAATTGAGGGAAAAGGCATTTGAAGAATTTAAGCAGGAACTTGCAGAAGCAGAAACGAAAGAAATCGATGAACTTGTAAGTTATACCTATAACAAGGGTGAACAAGGAGAATGATATGGCAGACGAAAGAAACCTTGTCGACGAGGAAGACGCGGTAAAGGAAAACAGCACAAAAAATCGAAGAGAAAAGAAAAAACGGGAAAAGAAAGAAAAAAAAGAAAAAAAGAATGCCAAAGGAAACGCATCGGAACGGGAAGAGGATGAGGATGAAAAGGGAGGCGGCAGGCTGATTCTTGTCCTTACAACCATTTTAATCATTGCGATATGGATGGGAATTATAGGAATTTTGATTAAAACCGATGTCGGAGGATTTGGATCAACGGTGTTATATCCGCTTTTGAAAGATGTCCCTTATGTTAATAAAATCCTCCCACAGCCGGAAGAAACGGTGGAGCAGACCGAGGGCACAGAGCATCAGTATGGGTCTTTAAGCGAGGCCATCAGCCAGATTAAAGAACTGGAAAAAGAACTCGATGAAGCCAGTAGTACAAATAAAAATGACAAAAAAAAGATCAAGGATCTGAAGGCACAGATCAAGGATCTTTCAAAATACAAAGAGGATGAGGCTGCCTTTGAAAAGGAGAAGGAAAAATACTACGAGGAGGTTGTTTTTTCCGATCAGGCACCCGATATACAGCAGTATAAGACATATTATGAGAGCATTGATCCAGAAAATGCCGAAGTCTTATACAAACAAGTGGTTGAACAGATTACCTACGATAGTCAGGTTGAAGATTACGCAAAGACATATTCCAACATGAAGCCTCAGGAGGCGGCCAGCATCTTTGATACGATGACGGACAATCTGGGGCTTGTGGCTGACATTCTCATGAATATGGGAACACAGCAGAGGGCGGATATTCTTGGCAAGATGGATGCAACGACTGCGGCGAAGCTGACAGAGATCATGGAACCTACCAAGAAAAAGTAGGAAATCTGTAAATAACAGAAAGGAGGAACGTGTTTGACAAGTGCAAATGTATTTAATTTGAATTCTGTAAAGCAGGGTCAGGTATTAAATGCAAATGCTGCAAAAGGCAGATCAAAAGCTGAAAATCCGGATGCGGCAGGCGTGTTTGCTTCACTGATGGGCAGTAACTACTCTACAAATTTTAATATGCCGTCCGTGAATACAAAAATAAACAACAATGTATTACAGCAGACAAATGCGGCAGATAATTACGACCGGTATCAGTATCAGGATAATACCATCCGTCAGGCAGCCAGAGATGTTGTCACAGACGTGATCGACAATTCGACAGATACTCTGGATCAGTTCCAGGGCGATGTTGTCAGGACGGTGGCCGAACAATTGGGTGTTTCGGAAGATTCTGTAAAAGATATGATGGAGTCGCTGGGACTTACAGCTTTTGATCTCCTGAATCCGGAAAATCTTGCACAGCTTGCAATGCAGCTGACAGGAGAGACTTCTCCAATGGATTTACTGATGAATGACCAGTTTCAGGGGCTGATGCAGCAAATGGACCAGCTGGGAGGGCAGCTTGCAAATGAACTAAATCTTCAGCCGGCACAGATGGAGGAACTGATTGCGCAGATGGATATTCTGCAGACACCGGAAACTCTGACCGATGAAGAAATGCAGGTATTGACCGATGTGGCAGGACAGCAGACAACAGCAGATACTGTTTCGGCAGATGTGATGCCGGAGCTTGCACAGACCGATGAGGTACAGCCGATGGATGAACAGGCGGATGTATTTCAGAAAGAACCAAAATCGGATGAAGTACGCACACAGCAGCCACAGACAAAGGAGACAAAGCAGACAGCAGAACAACAGACGATGGAACAGCAGACGGATGCCGGAGATGCAGATGCAGATTCGCAGACAGGGGATCAGGTGAAGTCGGCGCAGCCGGAAAAAATGACGGCAGACCGGAACAACTCTGATGTGGCAAAGACACAGACTGCCGTGCAGATGCAGGATACCGCCGGGGTACAGACGATGGCGCATGCGGCGGATGTAACATCCGAGACATCGTATATTTCTGTGGATACCATGGATTTGCTGGAACAGGTGGCAGAGCAGATCCGTGTGAATGTTTCGCAAGGAACTTCATCGATGGAGATGCAGCTGAATCCGGAAAATCTCGGGAAAGTGTATGTAAATATTTCTTCGAAAGAAGGCATGATCCATGCACAGCTGGCAGCTTCTAATGAAGCAGTCCGCGCAGCCCTTGAAACGCAGGTGGCAGATCTGCGGCAGAATTTAAATCAGGCAGGTGTCAAAGTTGACGCCATAGAAGTAACCGTTGCTTCCCATGAATTCGAAAAGAATCTGGAACAGAACCAGGAGAATGAAAAGCAGCAGGGAGAACGGCAGCAGGAGCAGTCCGGAGGCAGAAGAAGAAATTTAAATCTTTCCTCACTGGATGGAGTGTCAGGATTGATGACAGAAGAAGAAACTCTTGCGGCACAAATGATGCGGGAGAATGGAAACTCCATGGATGTAACCGCATAGAAAGGAGAAAAAATGGCAGATACGACAACTTCCGCACTGAATTGGGCGAGTGTGGAAAACGGAAAAGTAAAAACAACAACATCGAAAAAAAGCGATGAGTCCAACAACGGAACCATGGGATACGACCAGTTCCTTACATTACTTTGTGCGGAAATGCAGTACCAGGATCCACTTGAACCTACCAGCAATACCGAATATGTGGCACAGCTTGCAACGTTCTCACAGTTAGAGGCAATGCTTGGCATGCAGGATACACAGAAAAATGAGATGGCAAACAATCTGGTTGGAAAGTATGTAATCTTAAAGGTTTCGGATGAAACAACCGGAAAAACTTCTTATGTAGATGGTAAAGTAGATTATGTCATGTATCAGGAAGACGGATCACAGATGCTTAGTGTAAACAATAAACTGTATTCCATTGATACACTCGATACGGTGGCTGACAGTGCATATTACGAAGCAATAGGATATGCAAAAACCATTACAAATATGTTGGATCAGCTTCCGGATATTGAAAATATTACGACCAAGTTTTCCGGTGCCATAGGCGAGATCCGCAAGGTATATGATGGAATGACGGATTATCAGAAGCGCTTTGTGAGCGAGGACGATCTTGCAAAACTTAAAAAGTATGAGCAGAAGATCAAAGATCTGGGTAAAGATGCTGCAGACGATACAAAGACGGATGATACCAAGACAGATACGGATACGAAAACCGATGATACCAAGACGGATACGGATACCAAGACCGATGACACAAAAACGGATGACTCGAAGACAGAGAATGGTTCCGGTCAGAAGAGTGACGAGACAACAGGTGCATAGGAAAGGGGAGAAAAGAGATGAACCCGATCAGCAAACAGTTTTCGTCGATCGAACAGGTAACCGGTCAGTATTTAAAACAGAAAAACGTAACCAGTCCGTCAACGACGTCGGATGTTTCATTCGAAGATGTCTTACGGCAACAGCAACAGTTAAAGTTTTCAAAGCATGCCTCGCAGCGGTTAGAAAGCAGAAATATCAGCTTATCCGAGGAACAGAATGCCAGACTCGAAGACGGAGTGGAACAGGCACATGCCAAGGGGATTAAGGATTCCCTTGTTCTGGTAGATTCGCTTGCTTTTATTGTGAATGTGCCAAGCAAAACCGTTGTTACCGCAATGGATCAGACGGAAACACAATCAAATACTTTTACAAATATAGATGGCGCAGTTATTATGTAACCGGACCTTATGGAGGTTACAGGAATCCCGACTGACAGAAGGATTTCAAAACTATATTGCCATCTAAGGAGGTCAATGTACTATGATGAGATCATTATTCTCTGCTGTGTCAGGTCTTAAGACACACCAGACGAGAATGGATGTAATTGGTAACAATATTGCCAATGTAAATACCGAAGCGTTCAAAGCTTCCAGCGTAAGATTCAGTGAACTGATGTACCAGACAATGTCCACCGCATCCGGTGGGGATGCGTCAACCGGTACGGGTGGTGTCAATGCCAAGCAGGTTGGTCTTGGTGTAAGCACGGCATCTACCATGATCAATATTACCGGGGCAGGTTCTTCCGAGACAACCGGAAACCCGTTTGATTTAAAACTCAGCGACAGCCAGACCACAAACTTCTTTATTGTCAGCGATGGAACAAATACCATGTTTACCCGTGCAGGTTCGTTCTATGTAGATGGAAATGGCTATCTGTGTATGAGTTCTACGGGATATACGGTACAGGGATGGCAGGTAGACAAAACGACAGGTGAGATCCACAAAGATACGGTTTCTCCCCTGCAGGTGATGTCACCGTCCAACACGACATCCGCTCCGGAGGCAACGACAAAGGCTTATGTGCATGGAATTCTGGATAAGAAAGATACCGATGTCACCGGAAAAGACGGCTATGTTATGACGCTTGGATTTTATGATGATCTGGGATATTCTTATACAGCAAAGTTTGCGGTATCGACACCGAAAGCTAACGGACTTGGCGCTGGAAATAACTATTTTATCAGCCTGACGGATATTCTTGATTCCAATGGTAATTCCATTATTACGGATGATGCCGGGAAAGCACTGTCAGATGATGCAAAACGAAAAAAGTTAGATGAAATCTGGGGGGCTGACGGAAAGGCAGATGATACGGCAACAAATGCACCAAAGGGCTATTATATGAAATACGATGCCAATAAAGGTACATTTGTAAATATCAGCGCAGACGGAGCAGTGCCAGCTGCTGGTGCGAATGCAGTAACAGCGCAGTCCTTAAAACTTTCTGCTCTTGGAACAAAGTTTACAACAAATAACGCAGATGGAACAAAACAGGAATCCAATTTTAAGGATATCAATGTAGATTTTTCTACTTCCACCAATGTAGGCCATGGCGGAAAGTCAACACTGAAAGTAGAAAAAGGAACTTCTGTCGGAAAAGAAACCGGTAAGAAGAATGGTGCAATGATCGGACTTGCCGTAGACCAGAGCGGCAAGATTTATGCAAGCTATGACAATGGTAACACCGAACTTCTCGGACAGATCGCAGTGGCACAGTTTGCCAATGCTTCCGGTCTTGAAAAAATTGGTGATAACTGCTATCAGACAACCTTAAACTCCGGCGAGTTTGATGGTGTGGGTGTAGCTGTGGATGCGGATGGAAGCAAGATCAATTCCGGACAGCTGGAAATGTCAAACGTTGACCTTTCCGGACAGTTTACCGATATGATCATTACGCAGCGTGGATTTCAGGCAAATTCGCGTGTTATCACAGTTTCCGACACATTACTGGAAGAATTAATCAACTTAAAGAGATAGTTTGAAAAAATAGTTGGGAAATGGTTTTTTGACTGTTTCCCAACATTTTTTTGTGATTTTATACCCTTTTTAACAAAAAGGAAGTAGACAAGAGAGAGAAAGTTTAGTAAAATCATATAAAAGGGTATTTTGATGGATTTTGTCGGAAGATCCATCGGAATTCCTAATTTTAGAAAATGGAAGGTGTAGTTCATGGATATAGCATCACTGCTTTCAATTATCGGCGGAATTGCCATGGTTATCTTTGGCGTCCTCAGTAGTAACAGTTTTGACATCACTGCGATGCAGATGTACATTGATCCAGCGTCGATTGTTATCACGTTTGGCGGATCAATCTGTAGTACGATTGGGTGTTTCAAGCTTGCAGATGGAATCAACGGATTCAAGTCAATTTCACTCCCGTTCAAGGATAAAACATATGATCCGTCACAGACCATCCGGACAATTATTGACATGTCAAATGTCGGAAGAAAAGAAGGTTTGCTTGCACTTGAAGAAGCTGCAAACGGAATTGAAGACGAATTCCTGAAAAAAGGAATCATGCTTGTAGTAGATGGCACCGATCCGGAGCTGGTTCGTGGGATTCTGGAAACGGATATGGTGTGTCTGGAAACCCGTCACAAGGATGTGATTAAGTTTTGGGAAAAATGGGGCGAGATGGGTCCTGCCTGGGGTATGATTGGTACCCTGCTCGGACTGATCGCCATGTTAAATAAACTTTCCGATCCGTCTGCGATCGGACCACAGATGTCTGTAGCACTGGTTACGACACTGTACGGTTCCCTGATTGCAAACTGGTTATGTACCCCGATTGCCGGAAAACTTTCCGTAAACAATGATATGGAAGTGGTAAACCGTCAGATCACCATTGAAGGTTTGTTGTCCATTCAAGCAGGAGAAAATCCACGCGTTATTGAGGAAAAATTAAAGTCATTCCTTTCACCGACTGTAAGAGAGGGTGTTCTTGAAAACGGCGGAGGAGGTGAAGAGTAGTGGCAAAAAAGAAACAGGAGGATCCGCCAAAAGGAGCGCCGGCATGGATGAATACTTTCTCGGATCTGATGAATCTTTTGCTCTGCTTCTTCGTACTATTGTTTTCCATGTCGACAGTAGATACTGACAAGTTAGAGGCGGTTGTTGCATCACTGCAGAACGCCATCAGCATCCTTCCGACCGGCGGCACAAGCATTGGAGAGGGAGAGATGATTTCTGCCGGTGTCCGCCAGCTGGAATTTCTGGATTCTTACTACAATGAGATGGCAAATTCCAAAGCAGAGAATACCGATGAGCAGACAGATGGCAAACTGTCTGCACAGGAACAGTACGAGCAGCAGCAACTTGCGGAATCTGAAAAGATGGCAGATGAAATCCAACAGGAACTTGATAATTCACAGCTGTCCGGAAAGGTGGATGTGGATTTCAATGCAGAGTATGTAAAACTGAATCTGAATGGTTCCATTTTGTTTGCATCCGGTAAGGCTGATCTGGTCAAACAGGCAGTCCCGATTGTAAACAAGCTTGGAAAGATTCTTGAAAAATATAACAAGAATGTGATAGAGGTAGAAGGACATACCGATAATGTTCCGATCCGCTATTCTGCAAAATATGAAAATAACGAGGTTCTTTCGGTGTACCGTGCACTTGCTGTCACGGATCAGCTCAGAAAAAATAAAAACTTAAATCCCAAGTACATTAAGTTTGCGGGAAGAGGAGATTACATACCGGTTGCTGACAACAGTACGGCAGAGGGACGTGCACAAAACCGACGCGTAGAGATAAAAATTTATAACTCATTCAATTCAGATGTGAAAGAAAATAACTAAGAGGAGTAAGCAATGAAGAAGAATTTAATTTCAGTTGTCATTCTGGCACTTGTATTTGCAAATTTTGTTTTGACAGCACTTTTGATGTTTTCGGTATTACCGGAGACAAAAAAAGCGAACACCCTGATCGAAAAAGTGTGTTCCGCAATTGATCTGGATTTAAACAGTGGTGCGGCTACCGGAACCAGCAATGTTTCCATTGATGATCAGGAAATTTATAAAGTCAGCACAGGGGAAGACCTGACAACAAACCTTGCAGAAGGAAAAGATGGAAAGACTCATTATGCAGTACTGAATGTATCACTTGTTCTGAACAAGAAGAGCGACAATTACAAGAAATACACACAGGATTTCCTGACAAATCAGGATGATACAATCAAAAATGATATTATCAAAGTGGTAAGCGAATATACATTTGAGCAGTTTAACCAGAATTCAGATGCAATTAAGGACACGATCCTTGAAGATATGCAGAATTTATTCGGCAAAGATTATGTGATCGGAGTAAACTTCTCCAAACTGACAGCACAATAGGATTTTACAGGTGGTGAAAAACTGATGGGTGACGTATTATCCCAAAATGAGATAGACAACTTGCTGGCAGCGCTTAGTACCGGTGAGCTGGATGTGGATGAAATAAAAGACAATAATGAAAAAAAGGTAAAAGAGTACGATTTTGCCCGTCCTTCCAAATTTTCCAAGGAACATCTGCGTACCATGGAAATGATATTTGAACATTATGGCAGACTTTTATCTACGAATCTGCCCGTGTATTTACGGAAAAATGTTCAGGTAGAGGTGGTGAATTCAGAAGCGGTTACGTATTCTGAATTTTCCAATGCGCTGTCGAATCCGGTTCTTTTGGGAATTGTGAATTTTGCACCCCTCAAGGGAAATATTATTTTGGAAATGGCATCGAATCTGGGGTATGCGATTGTTGACCGTATGCTCGGTGGCAGAGGAGATCCTATGGACAAGGTTCGTGAGTTCTCGGAAATCGAACTTTTGATTATCGAACGGATTATGATTGTGTGCGTCAACCTTTTACGGGAACCATGGGAAAACGTGGCGGATATTCATCCCCGGTTAGAGAGAATTGAAACCAATTCCCAGTATGCACAGATTATTTCTCCGAGTGAAATGATTGCGATTGTGACAATTAACCTTAAGATCGGGGAAGTGGAAGGCCTGATGAATGTCTGTCTTCCGTACCTGACTCTTGAGGATGTCATTGATAAGCTGAATACGAAGTACTGGTATTCAAATCTGCAGAATCAGGACAATACCGATTACACGGAATCCATTGAGACCCTGATTCGGCGCGCACAGATACCGATCAAAGCTGTTCTTGGAAACAGTATGATATCGGTAAATGATTTTGCCATGCTGCAGCCGGGAGATATTATCCGGCTGGATCGCAAGGTGGAGGACGAATTGGATATTTATGTTGGAAATATTCGGAAATTTACTGCACTTCCCGGATCATCGGGGGATAAATATGCAGTCAGGGTCACTTCGGTGATCAGAGAGGAGCAATAAACTATGGATGGAGTATTATCGCAGGAAGAAATTAACGCACTGCTGAATGAACCTGGAGCAGAAGCGAGTGATTCTGCGGAAAATGAACTGTCTGATGCACAAAAAGACGCGATCGGAGAGATTGCCAATATAAGTATGGGAACTGCGGCGACAACGTTGTTTTCGCTCGTTAACCATAAGGTGGAAATTTCAACTCCAGTTGTTTCTTACGGCACATGGGATGACATTGTACAGGAGTATGAAAAACCCTGTGTGTTTATCCGGATTGCATATACCGTAGGACTGGATGGAAGCAATATTCTTGTCCTGAGGGAACATGATGTAAAAGTCATCACGGATCTGATGATGGGAGGAGATGGAACCAATACAGATGGCGAACTTGGCGAATTGCATTTGTCCGCAATCAGTGAAGCTATGAACCAGATGATGGGTTCTGCGGCAACTTCCCTTTCTTCCATGTTAAACCGCAAGATTGATATCAGCCCGCCAAATGCAACGGTGATTAATCTGCAGGAAGACATCGATGAAGCGGAGATTGATTCCTTCCTTACCGGAAAGTTTGTTAAGATCTCTTTCCATATGGAAATCGGGGATCTGGTTGACAGTACAATTATGCAGCTGTATCCGATTTCATTTGCAAAAGATATGTGTGACGGAGTGGCAAAAACGATGGAAATGGACAGTCAGAGTGTGACGGCCGATTCCTCAGCAGCAAATTCCGGAAATCCGGCAGGGACACAGCCAGCAGCAGCTGCCGCAGCACAGCAGTCACAGCAGATGGCTTCACAGAATACAGCACAAATGGGGCAGCCGATGGGGCAGCCAATGGGACAGACGATGATGGGAAATACTATGATGAATCAGAACATGGGACAGCCGGTCAATGTTCAGCCGGCACAATTTAGCGCATTTGCGGGTGGAAATCTTGGAAATTACCAGCCGGAAAATATTGATCTGATTATGGATGTTCCGCTTCAGGTGACAGTTGAGCTTGGAAGGACAACAAAATCCATTTCAGATATTCTGGATCTGGGACCGGGAAAAATTATTGAGTTGAATAAACTGGCAGGCGAGCCGATTGATGTGCTTGTCAATGGAAAATATGTCGCAAAGGGCGAAGTTGTTGTCATTGAAGAAAGTTTCGGTGTTCGAATCACGGAAATTGTCAATGCTTCAAGAACAGGCGGAAAGTAGAAACAGACATGACAAATGTGTTACTGACAGGTTCTCTGGAAAGCTTTATACAACTTTTGGGTGCACTGTTTATTTTTGCTATTGTTCTGGCTGCTACATATCTTACCACCAGATGGATGGGAGGTATGCAGCGTGGACGCCAGAATAATAAGAATCTGCATGTGATAGAGACAATCAGTGTCGGCAATAACAAGACGATCAGTATTGTGGAAGCCGGCAGTGTCTATCTGGTTGTTTCTGTTGGAAAAGAGGAAGTACATCTTCTGGCACAGCTTACGAGGGATCAATTAAAAGATTTCTCTTTTGAGCTGGAACAGAGTGGGAAAAAGCAGGATTCTTTTGCGGAAATTCTCAACCAGTTAAAAGACAAGTTACCAAAGAAGCAAGGATAAAGATGAGCAAAGGGAAAAAGATATACTGCATTGCAAGTTTTGCGTTTGCGTGTGCGGTTTTAATACTTACAATTACATTATGCATGATGCATCCGGGACGTGTCTATGCAAGTTCCATGGACCCGGACAGTATTACAAAGATTACACAGAAAGATACACAGGGAGCAGATCATAATACAGACAATGCCAATGGGTTATCCATTACATATAACAATGATTCCGGATCGGTTTCCACACCGATCAAGATGCTTCTGGTGTTGACAATTCTATCACTTGCACCATCGATTCTGATTATGATGACTTCGTTTACACGAATTATCATTGTACTTCATTTCCTTAGGACTGCGATCGGAACGCAGACGACACCACCCAACCAGGTTTTGATCGGTCTGGCATTGTTTCTGACATTTTTTATCATGTGGCCAACGTTCCAGCAGATCAACAAAGAGGCAATTCAGCCGCTCGATAAGGGAGAAATCACACAGTCGGAATTTTTTGAAAAAGCAGAAGGGCCGATTCGTGAATTTATGATCAAAGATGCAAAGATCCAGATAAGGGATGTGAATCTTTTTGCGGAGATTTCCGGAGAAACGTATAAAGATACAAAGGAATTGTCGGATGTTCCGTTTACCACACTGGTTCCGGCATTCATTCTGAGCGAGCTTCGGAAAGCATTCATTATGGGATTTTTGATTTATATTCCGTTTATTGTAATTGATATGGTGGTGTCATCCGTACTGATGTCCATGGGTATGATGATGCTTCCTCCGACAACCATTTCGTTGCCGTTTAAGATTTTGTTGTTTGTTCTGGCGGATGGATGGGATCTTGTCATAAAATCCCTCGTCCAGACATTTTATTAGGAGGATACCGTATGATTTCACAGGGTGCAGTTCTTGATATTGCAAGAGATGCAATTTATACCATTCTGATCACGTCGGCACCGCTGCTTCTGGTTTCTCTGGTGGTTGGTCTGATTATCAGTATTTTTCAGACGGTTACATCCATTCAGGAGCAGACACTTACGTTTGTTCCAAAGATTATTGCGGTATTTGCTGCAATGATCCTTTGCGGCTCCTGGATGTTAAATAACATGACCGAATTGGTGGAGCGTCTGTGGTCGAATTTCAGTACCTATCTGAGTATGTGATTTGATAAAAAGATATGGTTAATTATGTATTTACACTTGAAAATTTTGAATATTTTCTGCTGATTCTGGTAAGAGTTACCTGTTTTGTGTATGTGGCCCCGTTATTGGGGCAGCAGGGAATTCCCAATCAGATTAAAATCGGATTTTCATTTTTTGTCTCATTGCTTTTATACAATGTAGTAGATCGGCCGGAGCTGACATACGCAAGTGTTGTCGGGTATGCGGTAGTTGTGATCAAAGAGGGAATTACGGGACTGCTGATTGGGTATGCGGCAAGCATCTGTAATTCCATTGTTTTGTTTGCAGGAAATATTATAGATATGGATATTGGTCTGTCCATGTCTACCGAATTTAATCAGGACATGGGAACAGAAACCACACTGACAGGAAATCTGTATTATTATCTGGTTCTGCTTCTTTTGATTACATCTGATTTTTATACCTATCTGGTACGTGCGGTTACGGATTCTTTTTCCGTAATTCCGATTGCCCACCAGAAATTTGCATGGGATCATCTGTTATCTGCAATCACACGCTATATGGGAGATTCATTCATCATAGGGTTTCGGATTTTTCTTCCGTTTTTTGCCTGCATTATGGTTTTGAACTGTGTACTTGGAATTATGGCACGTGTGGCACCGCAGATGAATATGTTTTCGATCGGTATGCAGCTGAAGATTCTGGTTGGATTTGTTGTTTTGTATCTGATCGTGTTCCTGTTGCCGAATGTGGCAAATTATATTTTTGATGAAATAAAGACGATGGTGAAGCTTGTTGCAGAAGGTTTGTATTGACGAAAAAAATCAGAATCGAATATTGCATTATAATCTGCAATGGTTTGCAAAAGACGGCGAAGGCGGCGAGAAGACAGAACCTGCAACCGCCAAGAAATTAAAAGATGCCAGAGATGAAGGTAAGGTTGCAAAAAGCCGCGAACTGAATTCGGCATTTGACCTGATCGTTTTGTTTCTATGCCTGAAAATTTTTGTTTCCTTTGTGGGAGGGAAATTCATAGATATTTTTTCTTATATCTATGAAAATATGCCGGATTTTGTTAAAATAAATGAGGGCGGATTGTCGGTACAGGCTGTGGCAGGCCTGATTGCCTCCGTCACCTTGAAAAGCCTGCTCATTATGCTTCCGTTTATGGCGTTTGGATTTGTTGTTACGCTTCTGGTCAGCATTGTGCAGGTAGGATGGAAAGTTTCCACAAAACCCATGAAACCGGAACTTTCCAAGCTGAATCCATTGAACGGATTCAAACGTATCTTTTCGAAAGATTCGCTCTTTGAATTGGTGAAATCCATTTTAAAGATTGTGATCATCATATATATCGCGTATACTTCCATAAAAGATAATGCAAATGATCTGTTTGCGTTGTATGATCTGGGACTGAATCAGGCGGTTGCGCTTGTGGGGACTCTGATTATCAATACGGGAATAAAAATCAGTATTGTTTATCTTGTGATTGGTCTGGCTGACTTTATATATCAGAAACATAAGTTTAATGAAGATATGAAGATGACCAAGCAGGAAGTAAAAGATGAATACAAAAATACAGAGGGAGATCCGCAGATCAAAGGACGGCAGCGCCGTAAAATGCAGGAGGTATCCCAGAAGCGAATGATGCAGGATGTGCCCAAGGCGGATGTGGTCATCACGAACCCGACGCATTTTGCTGTAGCATTGAAATATGAGGCAAAAGTCAGTTCTGCCCCGGTTGTCCTTGCAAAAGGAGAAGATTACCTTGCGCAAAAGATTAAGGAAGTGGCGAGGGAGAATAAAATTGAAATTGTTGAAAATAAGCCTCTGGCACGTATGCTCTATCACAATGTTGATGTGGGAGCAGAAATTCCGCCGGAGCTTTACCAGGCTGTGGCAGAAGTTCTTGCTGCCGTATACAAGGCCAAAAATATACAGTAGTGCAGTTATACAACAAACAGGTGCGAAAGGAGGTTGTGCAGGATGCTGAAGAAAGCGGATATCGGTGTAGGTTTATATCTTTTGGCGGCAGTAGTTTTCTTCATTGTTCCAATTCCATCTGTATTGCTGGATGTGATGCTTGCATTTAACATTTCCATCGCCTTAATCATTGTATTTAATGTATTGTTTGTTCGGGAAGTACTGGATATGTCTTTCTTCCCGACATTACTTTTGTTTACGACTATTTTTCGAATTTCTCTGAACGTATCTTCCACCCGTCTGATTCTTCTGACGGGAGATCCTGGTAACGTTGTTAAGACATTCGGTTCGTTCGTCGGCGGAGGAAATATGGTGGTCGGTTCCATTGTATTTATTGTCCTCGTATTGATTCAGTTTATTGTTATCAATAAAGGTTCGGAACGTGTATCCGAAGTAACCGCCAGATTTACACTCGATGCCATGCCTGGTAAACAGATGGCGATTGATGCGGACTTAAATACCGGTGCGATCACCGATGCGGAGGCAAAGGAACGACGGGAAAAGATTCAGAGAGAATCCAGTTTCTTCGGCGCGATGGATGGTGCCACAAAGTATGTAAAGGGAGATGCTACGGCAGGTCTGATCATCACCTTTATTAACCTGATCGGCGGAACCATTATGGGAGTTATGAATCAGGGACTTGGATTTGCAGATGCCATCCAGCAGTATGGTCTGCTGACAATCGGTGATGGTCTGGTGTCCCAGATTCCGTCTCTTCTGATTTCTCTTGCAACCGGTATACTTGTTACCAAGGGATCAAACGAGGCAGACTTTTCCGGAATTCTGGTCAAGCAGCTTTTTGGAATTCCGAGGGTACTTTATATTGTAGGTTCCGTGCTGGTTTTCCTCGGAATTTTTACTCCGTTAAATCCGGTTTTATTTATTGCACTTGGTCTGGTGTTTATCATCGCCGGCAAAAATATCAGCAAGAATATCGGCGAAGAAAATATTGAGGAAGAAGTACAGCAGGCGGAGACGGAGGCGGAAGAGATCCGGAAACCGGAGAATGTGGTTTCCCTGCTTCAGGTCGATCCGATCGAACTCGAATTCGGATATGGTATTATTCCGCTGGCAGATGTAAACCAGGGTGGAGATCTTCTGGATCGTGTGGTAATGATCCGGCGGCAGATTGCACTGGAACTTGGTACGGTTGTTCCGATTATCCGTCTGAGGGATAATATCCAGTTAAATCCGAATCAGTATATTATCAAGATCAAAGGCGTACAGGTAACGGAAGGAGAAATCCTTTTTGACCATTATATGGCAATGAATCCGGGATATGTGGAGGAAGAAATTACGGGTATTCCTACATTTGAACCGTCTTTCCATCTTCCGGCCATCTGGATTACGGAAGCACAGAGGGAACGTGCAGAGAGTCTTGGATATACGGTAGTTGATGCACCGTCTATCATTGCGACGCATTTGACAGAAGTAATCCGAAGCCACATCGCAGAGCTTCTGACCAGACAGGATGTACAAAACCTGGTCAACAACCTAAAAGAATCCAATCCGGTTCTTGTGGACGAACTCACACCGAAGCTTCTTGGACTTGGGGAGATTCAGAAAGTACTGCAGAATCTTTTGCGGGAAGGCATTTCGATCCGGGATCTTTTGTCTATTTTTGAATCGCTGGCAGACCATGCACAGACATCGAGGGATACGGATGTGCTGACGGAATATGTAAGACAGAGCCTGAAGCGTGCAATCTCAAGCAAATATTTTCCATCGAACGAAACGACCAGTGTCATTACGCTTGATCCGAAAGTGGAACAGGAAATCATGTCTTCGGTCAAGCAGACAGAGCAGGGTGCATATCTGACGATGGACCCGGAGAAAACAAAAGCAATTATGGATTCCGTGCGGACAGAAACCGAGAAACTCGAAAGCCTCGGAAAGAATCCGATCATTATTACATCGCCAATTGTGCGTATGTATTTTAAAAAACTTACAGAAGATTATTTTAAGGATCTGATTGTTGTCTCTTATAATGAAGTAGAATCTGATGTGGAGCTGCAATCGGTAGGGATGGTGACAGCATAAATGACAATTAATAAATTTCAGGGAAAAACACAGGAAGAAGCCATTGCAAAGGCAAAAGAAGAATTTGGAGAACGTGCGGTCATTATGAACATCCGTGAGGTAAAACCGAAGGGGCTGTTTCGTGCGTTTAAGAATTCAACATTTGAAGTGACTGCGGCAATGGAGGAAAAAGAACATTTTTCCAATGCCATGCAGGCAGCACAGATGACACAGAGTATGGCAAAAGAAGGAAAACTGCACGACATGATCAATCTTGCGGCGGATGAACCGATTACCATTCCGAAACTGCAGGAACAGGAAGGTAACGCACAAGCGACCAGACAGGAGCCAGCACGTATGCCGCAATCACAGAACATGACACAGGATAATGATGAAAAAAATTTAGAAGAAAGGCTTGAGGTTTTATCTGACCGTCTGGAAAAATCCCTTGGTGGGAGAAATCCAAAGGAGCCGGAAGCACCAAAGGGTCCGTCTTCGGAAGAACTTAATTTTGTCCGGATTCTCTACAGTACGCTGTTAAAAAACGAGGTGAGCGAACAGTATGTCAATCAGATTCTTGGTGAAATTGAAAAATTTATCCGTCCGGGACACAGTGTGGATACAATTCTTTCCAATGTTTACCAGAAGCTGATTTTGCGTTTCGGTCAGCCAAAATCACTGGATTTAAGTGGGGCAAAACCGCATGTTGTATTTTTTATCGGACCTACCGGTGTTGGCAAAACCACAACAATCGCTAAAATTGCGTCCAAATATAAGGTGGATTATGAAAAAAAAGTAGCGTTTATTACTGCTGATACCTACCGGATCGCAGCAACGGAACAGCTACAGGTGTATGCAAATATTCTTGACGCACCTATGTCTATCGTGTATTCTAAAGAGGAACTGAATGAAGCAATTGGAAAATATGCGGAATACGATCTTGTTTTCGTTGATACTGCTGGATTTTCCCATAAAAATGAGGAACAGAAAGAAGATATCAGAAACCTGATTCAGGGAGTTGACCCTGAATATACAAGTGAAGTATATTTAGTTCTCAGTGCTACAACGAAATACAGAGATTTGCTTGATATTGTAGATACCTATCACACAATATCTGAGTTTAAACTGATTTTTACAAAACTGGATGAGACATCAACGTATGGAAATTTGCTCAATATTAAGCTGTATTCAGATGCGGAACTGTCTTATACGACAAATGGACAGAATGTACCGGATGATATTGAATTATTTGATACACAAAAGATCGTGAAACAATTATTAGGGGGCAATTCGTAATGGATCAGGCAGAACAATTGCGAAATGTAATAAAACTGCACAATCAGAATAATCAGAATAATGCACGGGTGGTGACGATTACCAGCGGAAAAGGTGGGGTCGGAAAGTCGAATCTCGCAGTAAATCTTGCGGTATGTCTCAGAAAAGCAGGCAAGAGGGTGATTATTTTTGATGCTGATTTTGGTCTCGCAAACGTTGAGGTAATGTTTGGTGCAATCCCACAGTATAATTTGTCTGATTTTATATACCGTGGAAAGTCAATTCGTGAAATAATCACACCTGGACCCATGGATATCGGGTTTATATCCGGTGGCTCAGGAATTATCGGATTGAACAATCTTACAAAAGAACAGATTTTATATATCGTAAATTCGATTGACACATTGAATGAACTGGCAGATTTTATCCTGATTGATACGGGGGCAGGAATCTCGGATCAGGTTTTGGAATTTGTCATGGCAAGTCCGGAGGTATTACTGGTATCCACACCGGAACCAAGTTCCCTGACGGATGCGTATTCGCTTTTAAAAGCATTGTACCGCAATCCCGATTTTGTGGAGGAAGAGACAACCATCCACATAGTAACCAACCGGGTAAATTCCCGGGACGAGGGACAGGCAATTTATGAGAAAGTGAATTCCGTAGTGTCTAAGTTTTTACATGGAAGTCTGAATTATCTGGGGATGATTCCACAGGATGCTGCTTTGGAACGGGCGGTAAGGCAGCAAAAGACAGTTACCATGAGTGACCCGAATGCAAAATCTGCCAGGGCGATTTCAGAACTTGCAGATCATCTGTTAAACGGCACCCGGCAGAAGACACCGGTACGGTGGGGAATAGCACAGATGTTTTCCAGTTTTTTATCAAACCGAAAATAGGGAGATGAATAATTATGAAACTTTCAGATGTGATTACTCCGGGAGACAAAATTGATATTAAAATGCTGCATGAAGCGAACCAGGAAGATAATGGAGGAGAGATCGCGAAAATCTATCAAAGTGCGGTCAGCGACATTTTTTCGGATCAGGAATTGGAAATTTCTATGCCGACAAGTGGTGGAAGAATGGTGTTATTTCAACTGGAGAGGGAGTGCAGCATTGTTTTTTATACAAAAGGCGGTATGTATAACTGCACAGCAGTTGTGAAGAAACGTTATCACAAAGAAAATCTGTATCTGCTCAGAATTGTGATTACTTCCGGATTACAGAAATTTCAGCGCCGGGAATTTTTCCGGATTCCTTATACGACACCGTTAAAATATTACGAAATATCGGAACAGACGGCACAGATGCAGACAACGGAAGAATTGTTTACGGAAATTCAAAAGCCGGAATATATTGATCAGGTACGTGAGGGAACGATTCAGAATATCAGTGGCGGTGGAATCCGCTTTGTCTCTGGACAATGGATAAAACAGAACCAAAATATTCTTCTGGTGATCAGACTGACAAATGAATATTCGGATGAAACTTTTTATCTTCCGGGACAGGTGATTGCAACAGAAAAACATCCAGCGATAGAGGAAATGTACATTCACCGGGTAAAATTTCTGTTCCGGGATCTCCGGGACCGTGAAAAAATCGTACGCTTCGTTTTTGAGGAAGAGAGAAGAATTCGCAGGAAAGAAGTTGGGTGACTCATATGAAAAAAAACATTTTAGTAGTTGATGATTCTGCACTCATGAGAAGGGTCATGTGTGATATAATCAATTCAGACAGTAAATTTCAGGCAACGGACTATTGCAGAGATGGTCTTGAGGCATATGAGAAACTGAAGCATACCAGCTATGACGGTGTGGTTCTGGATGTGAATATGCCACGCATGGATGGACTGCAGTTACTCGAAAAGTTACAAAAAGAAGGCATACGTGCAAATGTGGTTATGGTAAGTACACTTACCGACAGCAGGGAAGCAGATGTTACCATTTTAGCCATGGAGCGCGGAGCAATTGATTTTGTGGCGAAACCGACAAACATCATAGAGGCAAAAGGAGAGGCATTCAAAAGACAGCTTCTTGGCGTATTGAATGCTGTTCTTGCAACACAAAAGGCAGCAGAAAGTGTCCGTCCGGCAGTAAAACCGGCTGCAAAAGCACCGATGATGCGCAAAGCGACAGGCGGAAAGAACAAACTGGTTGCACTGGCTTGTTCCACAGGCGGACCGAAAGCGTTACAGAGTGTGATTCCGTTTCTTCCGAAAGAACTGGATGCCCCGGTTGTACTTGTACAGCATATGCCGCCGGGATTTACCAAATCCATGGCTGACAGACTTGATGATCTGAGCAAAATCAGGGTGAAGGAAGCAGAACATGGAGAGCGGCTGCAAAAGGGATGTGTTTATATTGCTCCGGGCGGAAAACATTTGAAAGTTGCAAAAACCGCAGACGGAAACAACAGCATTGTACTCGATGATGCAACACCGGCAATCGGAGGACTGAAGCCGTGTGCAAATCTTATGTATGATTCACTGACGGGAAGCAGCTATGATGAAATCGTATGTGTTGTCCTGACAGGAATGGGAGCGGATGGAACCAATGGAATTCTTTCGCTGGGAAGATCAAAACCGATTCGCGTAATTGCACAAAACGAAGAAACCTGTGTGGTATACGGAATGCCGAAGGCAATCTATGAAGCAGGTGTGGTAGATGAAGTTGTACCACTGGATGAAGTTGCACAGACAATCACAAAAAACGTGGGGGTAAAATAACATGGATGTAAGCCAATACCTTGAAATCTTTATCGATGAAAGTGCAGAACATTTACAGACGTTAAGTGACTGCATCATGGAACTGGAAAAAGAACCGGATAACAAGGACGTTATCAATGAAATCTTCCGTGCAGCCCATTCTTTAAAAGGAATGGCCGGTACAATGGGATTTAAGAGAATGCAGCACCTGACACATGATATGGAAAATGTGTTCCAGGAAGTCCGCAGCGAGAAAATCCAGGTAGACAGTCAGATGATTGATCTGCTGTTCAAGTGTCTGGATGCAATTGACGGATATCTTGAAAATATTAAGGCAACCTCTGATGAAGGTGAGGAAGACAATGAAGTCATTATCAAGGAACTGAACAATTTCCTCGCAAAAGCAAACGGAGAGGCTGCTGCCGCAGAGGCAGCACCTGCAGAAACAGAAAAAGAAGCAGCGGCGCCGACAGACAATGGAGACCACAAACTGTATCTTCAGATTGATCTGACGGATCAGGAGCGGGATGCCGTTATGACTGCAAAAGACAGTGGAATGCATATTTACGGCATGACGGTTATGATCCAGAAAGAGTGCCTTTTAAAAGCGGCCAGAGCTTTTTTGGTATTCCGCGAAGTGGAGGCTTTTGGAGAGATTCTTGTATATCGTCCGAGCTCTCAGGATATTGAAGATGAAAAGTTTGAACAGGAATTCAGCTTTTATATCGCATCACCGGAAAGCTTTGACAAGATCCAAAACGCTGCAAAGAATGTTTCCGAGATTGAAGATGCCGTTGGAGAAGAACTGACTGATTTTTCACCACGCGTAACAGAAACTGAGACGGAAGAAAAGAAAGAAGAAAAACCGGCAGAGACAAAACCGGAAGTACAGGCTGCACCAAAGAAAGCGCCGGAAAAGAAAAAGGCTCCGGCAAAGAAAAACGGTGTAGGAAAACCGGCGACAAGCCGTACGGTCCGTGTGGATATTGAAAAGCTGGATGCTCTTATGAACCAGGTATCCGAGCTTATCATTGCAAAGAACAGTCTGGTATCCATCAGCTCAACGGAAGAGGGAGGATTTACCAATCAGGGATTCCATGAACAGATTGAATATCTGGAGCGAATCACCACAAGCCTTCATGAATCTGTTATGAAAGTCCGGATGGTGCCAATTGAGAGCGTTGTAAATAAATTCCCACGTATGATTCGTGATCTGTCCCGTACATTGAATAAGAAGATGGAACTGGTTATGACCGGTGAAGATACCGAGCTGGATCGTACCGTAGTGGATCAGATCGGTGATCCGTTACAGCATTTGCTTCGTAATTCTGCGGATCATGGTCTGGAAGACACCGAGCTTCGTATCCAGAGAGGAAAGCCGGAAGTCGGAAATATTTTCCTGAATGCATATCAGGAAGGAAATAACGTTATTATCCAGGTGGGTGATGACGGTAACGGAATTGATACCGAAGCGGTAAAAGCAAAGGCAATCGAGCGAAATATTATTACACCGGAACAGGCCGAAGTCATGACACAGAAAGAGATCATAAATCTCCTGTTTATGCCAAGTTTTTCCATGGCAAAGAAGATTACGGATATTTCCGGAAGAGGCGTTGGCCTTGATGTTGTAAAATCTAACATTGAGCAGCTTGGCGGTGATGTGGAAGTTAAGACAAAACTTGGGGAAGGAACAACATTTACCGTTCGTCTTCCTCTGACACTTGCCATTATTCAGGCATTGATGGTTGAAGTCCGCGATGAAAAATATGCCATTGCCCTTGGGTCCATTGCAAATATTGAGAGTGTACCGGTCAGCAGCATCAAGTATGTGGAAGCAAAAGAGGTTATTCATCTGCGTGGAAGCGTTATTCCGCTTGTTCGTCTGGACAAACTTCTGGATATTGAACCAAGAGAAGAAGAACCGGAAAGCCTTACCGTTGTTATTGTAAAGAAAGGCGACAGTCAGGTAGGACTTGTTGTTGACGATCTGATGGGACAGCAGGAGATCGTTATTAAGTCTTTAGGCAAGTATATCAATGGAAATAAGCTGATCAGCGGTGCAACAATCCTCGGTGATGGTGAAGTTGCGTTGATTCTGGATGCAAACACACTGATGTAATGGGGGTGAATGACGATGGCTATTGCAAACAATCAGATTGAAACAAATGAGAATAAAAATAAAGAAAAAGAAGTAAAGCAGTATATCGTAGTTCAGATCGGTTCTGAAAAGTACGGAATTGATATCAGCTATGTCGATAATATTGTGCGTATGCAGAAAATTACCCGTGTGCCAAAGGCACAGGAGTATTTCAAGGGAATCATCAATCTTCGAGGCGAAATTGTGCCGGTTATGAGTATCCGTCTGAAAATGGGACTTGAGGATGATACCTTTACTTCGGCATCCCGGATCATTATTTTAAAGATCGAAGATAAAGGGTCTTTAGGTGTGATTGTAGATGAGGTTTGTGAGGTTGTAAATCTTTCTGAGGATCAGATCGAAAATAACAATATCAATTCAAATCATGTAAAAGATACTTTTATCAATGGTATTGGAACAAGCGGAGATCAGCTGATTTCCCTGTTTGAAATCAATGCGATTGTAGACGAAAAAGATAACACATAAGACAACTGAGTATAGTGAGGCTATGCCTCACTATACATGGTTATTGGAGGAAAAAGATGAACGATTTTACATTGGATAATGTAAATGAAATGTATATTGATGTACTGCGCGAAATTGGAAATATCGGAGCGGGAAATGCAACAACTTCTCTGGCAAGCATGATCAATGAACAGATTGATATGAATGTTCCGAAAGTAGAATTGATGGAAGCTTCTAAGCTGAGTTCCGCAATTTGTCCGGAAGACGAGATTATTGTCGGAATTTTTCTGGAAGTAACACATGATATTACAGGAAGCATGATGTTTTTAATGCGCATGGATTCCGCCCATTATCTTGTGAACAAACTGATGGGAAGAGACCCGGAAAACGATGCACCTTTTGATGAGATGGATTTATCTGCCATGAAGGAAATCGGAAATATTATTACGGCTTCGTATCTGTCTGCACTTTCAAGTATGACAAATCTTACGATTTTACCATCCGTTCCATATATTGCGGTGGATATGGCGGGAGCGATTCTTAGTGTTCCGGCAATTCAGTTTGGACAGTACGGAAATAATGCGCTGCTGATTGAAACAGAATTTGGCGATGAACGTATGATTAATGGATATTTTATCCTGATGCCTGAGGAAGAGTCCTATGCAAAGATTTTATCCTCTCTTGGAATTCAGCTATAGAGGAGATCGTAGAATATGGGAGAAGTGATCAAGGTTGGAATGGCAGACCTGAAAACCGCAAAAGCTCCGAATACACTCACGACACTGGGGTTGGGCTCTTGTATCGGATTAACACTTTATGATCCGGTGACGAAAATCGGTGGATTGGTACATTATATGTTGCCAGACAGCACAAAATTAAAAAATAATACCAATATTGCAAAATTCGGGGATACCGGAATCCGTGAACTTTTAAGACAGGTTCTGGCTTTGGGAGCAAATCAGAGAAGACTTGTGGCAAAGATCGCGGGGGGCGCATGCATGTTTGAAATGAGCGGACTTTCGTCTGTGGGAAATGTAGGCGCACGCAATGCGGAAGAAGCAAAAATTATTTTGAAAGAATTAAGGATCCCGCTGATCGCGGAGGATACCGGTTTAAATTACGGACGTACGGTAGAACTGGATTGTGAGACCGGAGATTTCAGAATTAAATCGGTGGGAAAAGAAATTAAAGTAATATAGAGGGGCAGAAGATGAAAACCAATGGTGTACCGGCTATTATTATGTTGGCGGCAGGGTTTATTGACTGTGTGATTGCAATTCTTACGCACATGTCACTTTGGAATTTTACAAGACAGCTGTTACTGGTACTTGTCCTGTTTTATGTGATCGGTTGTGTGGTAAAAATGATCATTGACCGAAACTTCAAGGATATGGAAGATGACCAGAACGGGGAAGAAACGGAAGAGTCTAAAGAGGAGCAGGAAGCGGAAAGCTCTGAGGAACAGGAAAATACTGAACAGGCCAAAGATGCACAGGAGCAGTCGCAGGAACAGCCGGAGGTTCAGGAGGAACAACAAACAAAGTAATTAACCGGGGCGGAATGATGTAGATGAAAACTGCGGATAAAGAAAAACTCTGGGATGCGTATCGTCAGAAGAAAACGCAGGAGACTAGGGAACAGCTGATAATTGAATATGCGCAGCTTGTAAAACTCGTAGCGGGAAGACTCAGCATGTATCTTGGACACAATGTGGAATATGATGATTTGGTCAGTTATGGGATTTTCGGACTGATTGACGCAATTGATAAATTTGATCTGGAAAAAAATGTAAAATTTGAAACATATGCGAGTTTGCGGATTCGTGGTGCTATTTTAGACCAGATTCGTAAAATGGACTGGATTCCAAGAAGTGTCCGGCAGCGACAGCGCAAAATTGATGAAGCGATGAAACAGATCGAGATGAGGACCGGTAAAACAGCTTCGGATGAAGAACTTGCAAAGCAGCTGGGGCTGACGGATGAGGAACTGTGCAGCTGGCAGACACAGCTTAAGGTGACCAATGTTGTATCTTTGAATGAATTTGAAGAAAACGGTCCGGAGCCAATGATTGATTCGGCGCATCCGGTCCGGTTTTCACAGCCGGAAGAAGTGGTGGAGGAAGCAGAATTAAAAGAAAAACTGGCGGAATCCTTGGAACTTCTGACGGAGAAAGAGCGGCGCGTTATTGAACTTTATTATTATGAAGATATGACCCTAAAAGAAATCAGTAAAATATTGGAAGTGTCAGAATCACGTATTTCCCAGTTACATACCAAAGCATTAAACAAGATGCGTAAAAAAATGGGTGTTTATATGAATATTCTGACGGAGTAGGAGCGGATCTATGGCAATTGCACCAATCAATTATGCTACGATACAGCGTACCGCAGACATCGAGACATTTAAAAACCAGCAGGATACAAAACCGATGGTGGATCAGCAGAATATTCAGGTGCAGGTGGATCACAGGGAGGATGTTCTGCATCATCAGGTCATCCATCCGGAAGAAAATGAGCAGCTGGATAATCACACAGATGCCAGGGAAGAAGGAAAAAACAAATATAAAAAACAGGGATCTGTGAGAAAAAAAACAAACAAAGAAACGAAGCGGACGGGTGGCAATCCGGTTGGCGGCAGTTTTGATATGAAAATCTGAGGGAAAATATATGACGGGTGTGGAAATTACACTGATTCTGGTTGGAATCATTTTTGTTCTCGTAAGCTTTTTTGTTCAGGAAAAACTTACCCCGAAAGATGTACAGGAGATAACCAGATTAAGTGAGAAGGAATTAAAGATTATTGTCGAGCGGGAACTGAAAAATGCAAATGACAAGGTAGAAGATGCAATCGATGCAGTGGTAGAACAGTCCCAGGAGAATGCCAAGCGTCTGATGGAAAAAGAAACGAATGAGAAAATTATGGCAATCAACGAATATTCCAATACGGTGATTGAATCAATGAATAAAACGCATAATGAAATTCTCTTTTTATATAATATGCTCAATGACAAGCATACGGAACTGACCGGGCTTGCATCGCAGCTACAACAGTTTTCGGAGCAGGTAAAACATACACAGGATGAAATGATGACACATCTGACGGAAACAGTAAAAGAGCCTGAACCGGCAAGAACGGAAGTGTCAGAGCCTGTGGAGGAACAGCCGCAGCAGATTTCACCAAAAGCATCTGTGGCAGAGGAAACCGATAACGGAAGCTTCAACGATCAGGTACTTGCACTTCATCAAAACGGAGTGTCTGATGTGGAAATTGCCCGTAAGCTGGGACGGGGGCTTGGAGAAGTGAAGCTGGTGATCGGATTATACAAAGGGGAAGATGTCAGTGAGATTTAAATATTATTTACGTGGCTGCGGACTTGGAATTCTGGTTGCCTCGCTGGTATTTATTGTATCGTTACATGCACACGGCGGAGCAATGTCGGATGAAAAAGCTATGCAGAGAGCTTCGGAACTTGGAATGATCATGCCGGATGACACACAGACGCAGGAAGCAGAAACGCAGACAACAGAACTTCCGGTAAAGGAAACGAATCTTCCGGATACACAAAGAACGACACAGGCAGTGACACAGAAGGTTCCGCAGAACGATACACAAAAACAGACGGAGCGTGATACTTCTTCGGAACAGAATGACACATCAAAAGAGTCGGAGAAAAAGGCGGAAGAAAAGAAAAAAACACAGGACTCTCAAAAGAAAGAAGAAGAGAAGAAAAAAGCGCAGGAGACCGAGAAGGAAGAAACAAAAAAGGAAAAAGTCTCCATTACAATAAAAGGCGGAGAAGTGTGCAGGGAGATTGCACAGGATCTGCAGGAGAAAGGACTTGTCAAGGATGCGGAAGATTTCCGCAAATATATGCAGGATCACAATTATGCAAGATATATCCGTGTGGGGACATTTACGCTGGAAAAGGGAATGAACTATAGCGAGATTGCGAAAGTACTGACAAAAAAATAGTATAATAAAGCTTGCATGAAAGCCTTTGGTATGATATAATGCCAAAGGCTTTAAATTTTATTAAACACATGTATGGAAGCTGCCGGTGCCGGATCTACGCTTTTCCGGTGGCAGACTAATAGGAAGTACATGGAAGAAATCAACCAAACGGAGGTAATTAAAATGAGCGTAATTTCTATGAAACAGTTACTTGAGGCAGGTGTTCATTTCGGACATCAGACAAGAAGATGGAATCCTAAAATGGCTCCATACATCTACACAGAGCGTAACGGTATCTACATCATTGACTTACAGAAGTCTGTTGGCAAGGTAGATGAGGCATATGATGCAATTTCCGATATCGCTGCTCAGGGAGGTACCATTCTTTTCGTTGGTACAAAGAAGCAGGCACAGGATGCTATTAAGACTGAGGCAGAGCGTTGCGGAATGTACTATGTAAATGAGAGATGGTTAGGTGGAATGCTTACAAACTTCAGAACCATCCAGAGCCGTATTGCACGTCTGAAAGAAATCGAGACCATGTCTGAAGATGGAACATTTGATGTTCTGCCAAAGAAGGAAGTTATTGCACTGAAAAAAGAGTGGGATAAGTTAGAGAAGAACCTTGGCGGAATCAAGGATATGAAGAGAATTCCTGACGCTATCTTTATCGTAGATCCTAAGAAGGAGAGAATCTGCGTACAGGAAGCACAGTCTTTAGGAATCACACTGATCGGTATCGCTGATACAAACTGTGATCCGGACGAGTTAGATTATGTAATCCCAGGTAATGATGATGCAATCAGAGCCGTTAAGCTTATCGTTTCCAAGATGGCAGATGCTGTTATCGAGGCAAAGCAGGGAACTGAGGAAGTTGCTGCAGAAGCTGCTGAGGAGACAGTAGAAGAATAATTTTTGCATAATCATTCGAGAATTGGAGGAAAAAAAGATGGCAATTACTGCTGCTATGGTTAAGGAACTGCGTGAGATGACAGGCGCAGGCATGATGGATTGTAAGAAAGCTCTGACAGAGACAAACGGAGATATGGATGCCGCTGTTGACGTTTTGAAAAAAAGCGGTGCAGCCAAGATGGAAAAGAAGCAGAGCAGAATCGCTGCGGAAGGTATCGCAAGAGTTGCAGTAAACGGAAATGTTGCTGTTGTAGCTGAGGTTAACTCAGAGACAGATTTCGTTGCTAAAAATGAAACATTCCAGGAGTTTGTTCAGACAGTTGCAGATACAGCACTTGCTTCTGATTTAAACGGTGGAGCAAACGGCGAAGATATCGAGGCACTTCTTGCAACAAACGGACTCAGTGATCTGCTTGTTGAGAAGACAGCAACAATCGGAGAGAAGTTATCTGTGCGCAGATTCGCAAAGGTAACCGGTGATGCTGTTGCTTCTTATATTCACGGTGGCGGAAGAATCGGTGTTGTTATCGCTGCAGACGGTGCATCTGATGATGCTGCAAAAGAGGCTCTTACAAACATTGCTATGCAGGTTGCTGCAATGAACCCACAGTATATCAGCAGAAACGATATTTCCGCTGAGGAACTTGCAAAGATCAAAGAGATCACAATTGACAGCGCATTAAATGATGCAACAACTCTTCCAAAGCCTATCTTAAACAAATTACTGGACAAGGCAATCGGCGAGAAGGTATGGAGTGATGAGGATATCAATAACTTCGAAGAGCATAAGAGCAATATGAATTATGTCTGGAATTTCCTTTCCGATGCTGCAAAGGTTCAGCTGGGTGAGCTGGCTATGGCAGATAAGGCATCTATCACTGCTGAGAAGATGTTCGGCGGTCTTGTAGAAGGTCGTGTATCTAAGCAGTTAAAGGAGATCTGCCTTCTTGATCAGACATACGTTAAGGCGGAAGATGGCAAGCAGTCCGTAGCTAAGTATCTTGAGTCTGTTTCCAAGGATCTTAAAATCACCAAGATGATTCGTTTCGAAGTTGGCGAGGGTATGGAAAAGAAACAGGAAGATTTCGCAGCAGAAGTTGCTGCCCAGATGAACGCATAATCCGTTCACAGAGTCAAGCTGTGTGAAAACACATAAGGAGTCGTGGTTTTGGAAAAATAAAGAAACCGTGGCTCCTTTTTTATAACAATTTTACAACAACAGGGAATTAAATCTTTACAAGTTTTCAAAATATGTTAAAATAGAAAAGGATATTTCCCGGTGGAGGAACAGGATGAGTACAAAAGATTCAGAAGCTCTGGAGCAGCAGCGTCAGAGGAGAAATCGCATCAACCGTATGAAAACGGGAATCATTGTGACGATTACGGTATGGATGCTTGTCTCACTGTTGGCAATTATCCTTCTGACGGTGCAGGTAGCACGTTTGAGCAGCCATGTAAAGAGACTGGAGAAAGCGGGACAGACAACCGTTTCGCAAAATATTCCGGATTCTGAAAATGTGCAGGCTGCGGATACAGAAAGCAGTGGGCAGGAGACACAGAAATCTGCTTACGATAAAGTTGTGACGGGGATTGATTCCGAGGACAATATGGCAAAAGAGGGAGATGCACATAAAGTATATCTTACTTTTGACGGCGGACCGGATGAAAATACGGACAAGATTCTCGACGTATTGGATAAATACGGAGTAAAAGCAACTTTTTTCGTAGTAGGGGATGATTCCAAGGATATGCAGGAGGTCTATAAGAGGATTGTAAAAGATGGACATACACTTGGAATGCATTCCTTTTCCAACAAATACAGTACAATATATGCCTCCACAGAGGCATTTGAACAGGATTTTGATAAGATTTCCTCATATCTGAAAGACGTTACGGGAGTCAATAGTCTCTATTATCGTTTTCCGGGAGGAAGCAGCAATGAGATCAGCAATGTAAATATGGCTGAATTCGTTCGTGTCTTAAATGAAAAGGGAATTACATACTTTGACTGGAACGTTTCCGCAGGAGATACTTCATCGGATTATACGGTGGATGATGTTGTGACAAATGTGACAGAAGGAGTAAAAAGATACAAAACCTCGGTTGTGTTATTACACGACGGAGATGACAAGTCAACAACGGTAGAGGCTCTGGAACCTTTGATTCAGAAACTGCAACAGATGAAAGCTGAGATTCTGCCGATTGATGAAAATACAAAAGTCATTCAATATATCAAGGCAGATAGTGTTGAATAAATATGAGTGGAGGAAGCACGATGGGATTATTTAAAGATTTTAAGGATGATTTTTCCCAGGCAGTCAATGAAATGATGCCGGGAGCAGACGTTCCGGGAAAAGAAAACAAGACAGAAGATCTGGTAGTTAACACTCTGGGAGAAGATGTGGATGTAAAATCCGAATTATCCAAACTGGATGGTTTACTGGAGCAGGTACAAAAGGATGACGGGTCTGATACACAAAAGTTAGAGTCGGAGCTTCCACCAATTCACAAAGAGGATAAAAAACCGGTGATCACACCAACTGTGGATCCGGTAATCAATACATTTAATGAGGAGAAAAAAATTATGAGCGACACAACAATGGAAACCCCAAAGCCAACAGCACCAGTGATGAATAACAAAGTGAATCCGGATGCAGTTTCAGATGAGACATCTGTTATAACAGCAGGAACCGTTCTGACCGGTGATATCGCGTCTGACGGATCATTTGATATTCAGGGAACCATCAATGGAAATGTAACCTGCAATGGTAAGCTGGTTGTAACCGGAACGATTAACGGAAACAGTGCAGCTTCAGAGTTTTTTGCTGATGTGGCAAAAGTAGAGGGAGAAGTTGTAAGTTCCGGTACGGTTAAGATCGGAGCCGGTTCTGTGATCATTGGTAATATTTCAGCAGCTTCTGCAGTTATTGCTGGTGCGATCAAGGGTGATATTGATGTACAGGGACCTGTTGTTGTTGATACATCTGCAGTGGTAATGGGAAATATCAAATCCCGTTCCGTACAGATTAATAACGGTGCAGTAATCGAAGGTTTCTGCTCTCAGTGCTATGCTGATATTGATGTGCAGGGACTTTTTGACGGAAAGTAAAATCAATCATAGGAGACAGATACGATGAAACGTATTTTATTAAAACTCAGTGGAGAGGCATTGGCCGGGGACAAGCATCATGGATTTGATGAGCCGACAGTTACGGTTGTTGCAAAGCAGGTAAAGCAATTGGTAGATGCAGGTGTACAGGTTGGTATTGTCATCGGAGGAGGCAACTTCTGGAGAGGACGTACCAGTGAGACGATCGACCGTACAAAAGCCGATCAGATCGGTATGCTTGCTACGGTTATGAACTGTATTTATGTGTCAGAAATTTTCCGTTCCGTTGGAATGATGACTTCCGTGCTTACTCCGTTTGAGTGCGGATCTATCACAAAGTTATATTCCAAGGATCGTGCAAATAAATATTTTGCACATAACATGGTTGTATTTTTTGCAGGTGGTACCGGACATCCATATTTCTCAACAGATACGGCAACGGTACTTCGTGCGGTAGAGATTGAAGCAGATGGAATTTATCTTGCCAAGGCAATCGATGGTGTATATGACAGCGATCCGAAAGTAAATCCATCCGCTAAAAAATATGATCAGGTTTCCATTCAGGAAGTCATTGATAAAAAACTTGCGGTCGTTGATCTGACAGCATCCGTAATGTGCATGGAAAACCACATTCCAATGTATGTATTCGGACTTGGTGAAACGAACAGCATTGTAAACGCGGTAAACGGCCAGTTCAACGGAACCGTCGTTACTGTGGACTAGGAGGATATAGTATATGGACGAGAGATTACAGATTTTTCAGGATAAAATGGAGAAATCCCTTGCCAATTTAAATGAGGAGTTCGCGGGAATCCGTGCAGGACGTGCGAATCCGCATGTGTTGGACAAACTTCGTGTTGATTATTACGGAACACCGTCTCCGATTCAGAGCGTTGCAAATGTCAGTGTTCCGGAGCCGAGAATGATTCAGATTCAGCCATGGGAAGCATCTATGGTAAAAGAAATTGAAAAAGCCATTCTCAGTTCGGATCTGGGAATTAACCCGACGAATGACGGAAAACTGATTCGTCTGGTATTTCCGGAACTGACCGAAGAGCGAAGAAAAGAGCTGGCAAAAGATATTAAGAAAAAAGGTGAGGGTGCCAAGGTCGCTGTGAGAAATATCCGCAGAGATGCGATGGATCATTTCAAAAAAGTAGGCAAGGCGGAGGATATTTCCGAGGACGAGATCAAGGATCTCGAAGACGGAATCCAGAAACTGACCGATCAGTATGTTGCACAGATTGACAAGGCTGTGGATGCCAAGTCGGATGAAATTCTTACAGTATAAGATGTTTAAGGGACATAAGCCTGTGGCTATGTCCCTTTTTCACTTGCAGGAAAGAGGGGAACAAGATTGATGAAAATTCCAAAACATGTGGCGATTATACTCGATGGGAATGGAAGATGGGCAAAAAGCAAGGGTATGCCACGCAATTACGGACATACCGTTGGCGCAAAGAATGTAGAAACGGTTTGTCAGGCTGCAGATGAGCTTGGAATTGAGTACCTGACACTGTATGCATTTTCCACGGAAAACTGGAATCGTCCGGACAGCGAAGTGGCTGCACTGATGAAACTGCTGGAGAGTTATTTGAAAAACTGTATCCGCACGGCAAATAAAAATAATATGCGGGTACGTGTGATTGGGGAACTTTCCAGATTATCCGAAAGTTTTCAGAAAAAGATTCAGGAACTGGAAGAAGTTTCCGCGGCAAATACGGGACTGAATCTGACCATTGCCATCAATTATGGAAGCCGGGATGAGATGCTTCGGGCCATGAAGCATATGTTTACTGATATAAAGAATGGCAGAATCACGGAGGAGGAAATCAATGAGAAAACCTTTTCCGGATATCTGGATACAAGGGAACTTCCAGACCCGGATTTACTGATTCGTACAAGTGGAGAGCAGCGGCTTTCCAATTATCTGCTGTGGCAGCTTGCGTATAGCGAATTTTATTTTACGGATGTTCCGTGGCCGGATTTTCATAAAAAAGAATTGGAATTAGCTGTGGAAGCGTATAATAAACGAGACAGACGCTTTGGCGGACTTAAGGAGGAAGAATAGGATGTTTAAAACGAGACTGTTAAGCGGAATCGTGCTGGTAATTCTGGCTCTGTTTTTGATTATTTCAGGCCATGAAATTTTATTATTTGCAACACTTGCCATTTCCTGTATCGGAATGTTTGAATTATATCGCGTGTTCAAGATGGAAAAGACCGTTCTGGCAGGCGTTGGATATCTGGCGGCAATCGTTTATTACTGTAATTTACAGTGGAAGTTTCTGCCGGATCTTATGATTTTATTTATGGCATTTTTGATTCTGTTAATGTTTGTATTTGTATTTGCATATCCGAAATTTCATGCAGATCAGGTGATGGCAGCATTTTTTGGATTCTTCTATGTAGCGGTCATGCTTTCTTATGTATATCAGATCCGTACGCTTGAGAGAGGGTTATATCTTGCCTTTCTTGTATTTTTATGTTCGTGGGGATGCGATACCTGTGCATATTGCGTCGGAATGCTGATCGGAAAGCACAAGATGTCGCCGAAACTCAGTCCGAAAAAATCGGTAGAGGGTGCAGTGGGAGGTGTGGCAGGTGCTGCGCTTCTGACCGCTTTATATTGTTTTATTTTCCGTAGCCCGATGCATCTGGAACGTGGAGAAATTGTAATTCTTGCTGTGATTGCGGCAATTGCCGGACTGATTTCCATGGTAGGGGATCTGACAGCTTCTGCCATCAAAAGAAATTATGATATCAAGGATTACGGAAAGCTGATTCCCGGTCATGGAGGAATTCTCGACCGGTTTGACAGCATGATTATTACTGCACCAATCATTTATTTCCTGGCGCTTCATATGCTGTAAGAGGTGAACGATGAAAAAGATAGCAATTTTGGGATCGACAGGGTCCATTGGAACACAGACACTTTCTGTGATTGAAGAACATGCAGATGATTTTGAAGTGACCGCACTTGCCTGTGGAAACAATATCCGTCTGCTGGAAGAACAAATGCGGAAATTTCGCCCAAAGCTTGTTGCTGTGTGGAGCAAAGAGGCAGCAGCTTCCCTTCGGGTCCGCACGGCGGATCTGGGCATTCCTGTGGAAACCGGAATGGATGGATTACTTGCGGTTGCAACTTATGAAGAGTCGGAAATTTTGGTGACGGCGATTGTCGGGATGCTCGGAATCCGGCCGACCATTGCAGCCATAAAGGCAAAGAAAACGATTGCCCTGGCAAACAAAGAAACGTTAGTTACGGCAGGACATCTCATTATTCCGCTTGCAGCGGAGTACGGAGTGTCTATTCTTCCGGTAGACAGTGAACATAGTGCCATTTTCCAGTCTTTGCAGGGAAACGAAGAAAATCCGATCAGTAAAATCCTTCTTACCGCATCCGGAGGACCGTTCCGGGGCAGAAAGAAGCAGGATCTGCTCCATATACAGGTGGAAGATGCATTAAAGCATCCGAACTGGTCCATGGGACACAAGGTGACCATTGATTCTTCGACACTTGTGAACAAAGGGCTTGAGGTTATGGAAGCAAAATGGCTGTTTGGTGTGGAACTCGAACAGATTGAAGTTGTCGTGCATCCGCAGAGTGTCATTCATTCTGCTGTAGAATATGAGGATGGTGCAGTGATTGCGCAGCTTGGAACGCCGGATATGCGTCTGCCGATTCAGTATGCACTGTATTACCCAAAGCGTAAACATTTATCCGGGAAGCGTCTGGATCTTTTTGCTCTTCGTGACCTTACGTTTGAGCGCCCGGATACGGATACCTTCCGTGGGCTTTCCCTGGCATATGATGCTGCCAGACGGGGAGGAAATATCCCAACGGTTTTTAATGCCGCAAATGAAAAGGCAGTGGCAATGTTTCTGGACAGAAAAATTGCTTATCCGGAAATTACGGAAATGATTGAAGCTGCAATGGAAGAAGTCAGCTATATCGCACATCCGGATTTAGAGCAGATCTTAGAGACAGAGCAGGCAACATATGAATATATAGGGGGCAGGTGGTAAAAAAAATGAAAATTGTATCATTTCTTATCGCATTTGTAATATTTAGTATTGTAATTTTATTTCATGAACTAGGGCATTTTTTGCTTGCAAAGGCAAACGGAATCCGGGTAAATGAATTTTGTTTCGGCCTTGGACCGACTATCTGTGGGATACAAAAAGGCGAAACCAAATACTGCATTAAGGCATTTCCGTTTGGAGGAGCCTGCATGATGGAAGGGGAAGACGAAGATTCGACGGACAATCGTGCATTTGGTAAAAAGCCGGTATGGGGACGTATGAGCGTCGTATTTGCAGGACCTTTTTTTAACTTTATTCTTGCATTTATTTTTGCGTTTATCCTGATGAGCTGTGTGGGATATGATAAGCCGGTTCTTTCCGGGGTAATGGAAGGATATGCCGCAGAAGAGGCAGGTCTTCAGGAAGGGGATGAGATTATCCGGATGAATCATTTTTCGGTTCATTTCAGCAGAGAAATCACTGCATACGGAACATTTCATTCCGGGGAAACCATTAAAGTCACTTATGCAAGGGATGGGCAGAAACATACGACAACACTGGTTCCGAAACTGGATAAAGAGACCGGAAGATATCTGTACGGATTTCAGACCATGGGAAATGTCCGGGTAAAGGGAAACGTGCTCACAAACTTAAAAAACAGTTTTTATGAGGTGCGATACTGGATTTATACCACTATCCAGAGTCTGAAAATGCTTGTGACACGTCAGGTATCTCCAAACGAACTGAGCGGACCGGTCGGTATCGTAAAATCAATCGGAGACACCTATCAGCAGTCTGTAAAAAATGACGGGTATTACTATGCACTTTTGAATATGCTCAACTGGACGATTCTTTTATCTGCGAATCTGGGCGTTATGAATCTGCTGCCGCTTCCGGCACTGGACGGAGGCCGGCTGTTATTTCTGATTATTGAGGCGATCCGCAGAAAGCGGATTGATCCAAACAAAGAAGGCATGGTAAATCTGGTTGGTATTGTATTGTTGTTTGGACTGATGTTTATTGTTATGTTCAATGACATTCGAAAACTATTTATCTAAGAGGCTAGAGGCGTTATGATGGAGAGACATATCACAAAGGAAGTACAGATTGGAAACAGATGGATTGGAGGAAATCATCCGATTGCGATTCAGTCTATGACAAATACAAAGACAGAGGATGTTGCGGCAACGGTGGCACAGATTAAGCAGCTGACAAAAGTCGGTTGTGAAATTATCCGCTGCGCGGTTCCCACCCAGGAGGCAGCTGCGGCGCTGACGGAAATCAAAAAACAGATTACCATCCCGCTGGTTGCGGATATCCATTTTGATTACCGGCTTGCGATTGCAGCCATGGAGCACGGTGCGGATAAAATTCGTATCAATCCCGGAAACATTGGAAGTCGTGAGCGTGTAAAAGCGGTTGTGGATGTGGCAAAAGAGCGCCGGATTCCTATCCGTGTGGGCGTCAACAGCGGATCTTTAGAGAAGGGTCTCGTGGAAAAATACCATGGTGTGACCGCAGAGGGAATTGTGGAGAGCGCAATGGATAAAGTGAAACTGATCGAAGATATGGGCTATGATAATCTTGTGATCAGTATCAAATCCTCGGATGTCATGATGTGTGTCAAAGCACATGAGCTGATCGCAAAACAGACGGATCATCCGCTGCATGTGGGAATCACAGAGGCGGGAACACTGATCAGCGGGAATATCAAATCCGCAATCGGTCTGGGACTGATTTTAAACCAGGGAATCGGGGATACCATCCGTGTTTCTCTGACCGGGGACCCGTTGGAAGAGATTAAATCCGCAAAACTGATTCTTCGTACCCTCGGACTTCGCAAAGGGGGCGTGGAAGTGGTTTCCTGTCCGACCTGCGGAAGAACCCGCATTGATCTGATCGGGCTTGCCAATCAAGTAGAAACGATGGTTTCGGAATTTCCGCTTGATATCAAAGTGGCGGTAATGGGATGTGTGGTAAACGGACCGGGAGAGGCAAAGGAAGCCGATATCGGGATTGCCGGAGGTGTCGGCGAGGGTCTGATTATCAAACATGGAGAAATTTACAAAAAAGTACCGGAAGCAGAACTTCTGCCGGCACTGCGTTATGAATTGGAACATTGGAGTGAAGACTGATGTCAAAAGCATTTCGTGAAGCCTTTCCGACACTGAAACTGGAGGAAGAACTCGAAGGGCTGTTAGATACAACTGAAGTGACAAAAATAAGTGCGAATCATGAACATACTCATATTCGCATTTATTTGCGTGCAAAAAGACTTATTTTCAAAAAAAACATATGGAAACTTGAAAAAGCGATTACCGAACAGATTTTTCAGAACCGGGCCATACAGGTAAAGATCATAGAGTCTTATGAGCTTTCCGAACAGTATACCCCGAAGTCTCTGATAGAGGTGTATAAGGACAGTATTTTAGATGAACTGAATGCCTACAGTGTGCTCGAATACAATCTGTTGCGGACGGCGGACATGGAATTTCCGGAAGAGGACCGTCTGATTCTGACGATGGATGAGACTATTATTGCCAAAACCCGTACGGATGAGATTATCGAATTTTTAGAGAAAGTGATCTGTGAGCGCTGTGGAATGAATCTGAAAATATTTCCACAATACCGGAAACCGCAGGAGAGCAAATACCGGAAAAATTCCGAAGAACAGATCCGGCAGGAAGTGGCAGGAATTGTTGCGCGGACGAAGCTGGTTATGGAAGGAAAATCCCAGGAAACGGAAGAAAAAGAGAAAACTGTCGAAACAGAAGAAAAAACAAAGACAATTGCAAAAACGGCAGGAAATCGTGCAGACACTTCAAAAAATGGTACAAATTATGCAAAACCAAAGCAGAAGTTTGAAAAGCGGGGAGAGTTCCGCCGGAAATTCGAGTCGGATAACGGCAAAAAATCCATGAATCCGGATGTAATATACGGAAGAGACTTCGAAGAAGAGAGCATGGAGATTGAGAAGATTGACGGACCGATCGGAGAGGTTGTGATCCGCGGAAAGATTCTGTCGGTAGATACCCGTGAGATCCGCAATGAAAAGACCATCATTATTTTTTCCGTGACGGATTTTACCGATACGATTGTTCTTAAAATTTTTGCGAGAAATGATGATGTACCGGAGCTGTTAAAAGAAATCAGCGGGGGAAAGTTTGTGCGTGTCAAAGGTGTTGCAACCATTGATAAGTTCGACAGTGAACTTACCATCGGTTCTATCGTCGGAATCAAGAAATGTGCCGATTTTACAACGGTCCGTATGGATACCAGCGTAGAAAAACGCGTAGAGCTGCACTGCCATACCAAAATGAGTGATATGGATGGCGTTTCAGATGTCAAGGATATTGTCAAGCGTGCAATGAAATGGGGGCATAAGGCGATTGCCATTACCGATCACGGGGATGTGCAGGCGTTCCCGGATGCCAATCATACCGTACCGTCCGATTCGGATTTTAAAGTCATTTACGGCGTGGAGGCATATCTGGTCGATGATTTAAAGGGGATGGTGACGGACAGCCAGAACCAGGATCTGGATGCAGATTATGTGGTATTTGATTTGGAGACAACCGGATTTAGTCCGGAGACCAACCGCATTATAGAGATCGGGGCGGTGAAGGTGCAGAACGGAAAGATCGTGGACAAATTCTCAACGTTTGTCAATCCACAAGTGCCGATTCCGTTTCGGATTGAGCAGCTGACGTCGATCAATGATTCCATGGTGATTGATGCACCTGTCATTGCAGACATTCTTCCGGAATTTATGAAATTCTGCGAGGGATGTGTTATGGTTGCCCATAATGCCGATTTCGATATGAGTTTTATCAAGAAAAACTGCCAGAGGCTGGATATTCCATGCAAGCCGACGATTGTGGATACGGTTGCCCTGGCGCGTGTCCTGCTTCCGAATCTGAACCGTTTTAAGCTGGATACGGTTGCAAAAGCGCTGGGAGTATCCTTGGAAAATCACCATCGTGCAGTGGATGATGCCGGATGTACGGCAGAGATTTTTGTGAAGTTTATTGAGATGCTCCGGGAGCGCGGTATGTCTACCCTGGACGAAGTGAATGCAATGGGAACCTCATCGGTGCAGAATGTACAAAAGATGCCGACTTATCATGCGATCATTCTTGCCACCTGCGATCAGGGGCGGACAAACCTGTATAAGCTGATTTCGCTGGCGCATATCAAATATTATCACCGGCGTCCGAGGATTCCGAAGAGTGAATTTATCAGGTACCGGGATGGACTTCTGATCGGGTCTGCCTGCGAAGCGGGAGAGTTGTACCGGGCAATTTTAAATGGCCGTCCGGAGGAAGAAATTTCTAGACTGGTAAACTTTTATGATTATCTGGAAATCCAGCCGCTCGGAAACAATGCATTCCTTGTAAGAGATGAAGATTCTCCGGTTGCGTCCAATGACGATCTGATTGAGATCAATAAAAAGATTGTCCGGCTCGGTGAACAGTTCCATAAGCCGGTGGTGGCAACCTGTGATGTGCATTTTTTAGATCCGGAGGATGAAATTTACCGGAGAATTATCATGGCAGGGCAGGGATTTAAAGATGCTGATGAGCAGGCTCCCCTTTTTCTGCGGACGACGGAAGAGATGCTGAAAGAATTTGCCTATCTTGGAAGTGAAAAAGCAGAAGAGGTTGTTATTACAAACACAAACCGGATTGCGGATATGTGCGAAAAAATTTCTCCCGTTCGTCCGGATAAGTGTCCGCCGGTCATTGAAAATTCGGATCAGATGCTGCGTGACATCTGTTACAACAAAGCACATAAAATGTATGGAGATCCACTGCCGGAAATTGTGCAGGAACGTTTAGACCGGGAATTAAATTCCATTATCAGCAATGGGTATGCTGTGATGTATATTATTGCGCAGAAGCTGGTTTGGAAATCCAACGAAGACGGCTACCTGGTCGGATCGCGTGGATCGGTCGGAAGTTCTTTCGTTGCGACAATGTCCGGTATTACGGAGGTGAACCCGCTGCATGCGCATTATCTGTGCAAACATTGCCAGTACAGCGATTTTGATTCGGATCTGGTAAAATCTTTTTCCGGCCGAAGTGGATGTGATATGCCGGATAAGCTCTGTCCGCGCTGCGGAAAACCGCTTTCCAAAGAAGGGTTTGATATTCCGTTTGAGACGTTCCTGGGATTTAAGGGAAATAAAGAGCCGGATATCGACCTGAACTTTTCCGGAGAGTACCAGAGTAAGGCACATAAATACACCGAAGTTATCTTCGGGGAGGGACAGACCTTTAAGGCAGGAACGATCGGTACGCTGGCGGATAAGACGGCATTCGGTTATGTCAAAAATTATTATGAAGAGCGCGGCGTACATAAGAGAAACTGTGAAATTGACCGGATCGTACTTGGATGTGTCGGGGTGCGTCGTACTACGGGACAGCATCCGGGTGGTATCGTTGTTCTTCCGATGGGGGAACAGATTTATACATTTACCCCGGTTCAGCATCCGGCAAATGATATGACGGTCGATATTACGACCACACATTTTGATTATCACTCGATTGACCATAATCTTTTAAAACTTGACATTCTCGGGCACGATGATCCTACCATGATCCGTATGCTGCAGGATCTGACGGGCGTAGATCCGACGCAGATCCCGCTGGATGATAAGGCTGTCATGTCGCTGTTTCAGGATACTTCCGCACTTGGCATCACGCCGGATGATCTGGTGAACTGTCAGCTGGGGGCATTGGGTATCCCGGAGTTTGGTACAGACTTTGCCATGGGCATGTTAATTGATACACAGCCAAAAGAATTTTCGGATCTGGTGCGTATTGCAGGGCTGTCCCATGGTACGGACGTATGGCTTGGCAATGCACAGACACTGATTCAGGAAAAGAAGGCAACGATTTCTACCGCCATCTGTACAAGGGATGATATCATGATCTATCTGATCAGTATGGGACTGGATTCCGAGGAATCGTTTAAGATTATGGAGAATGTCCGGAAGGGAATTGTGGCAAAAGGAAAATGTGACAAATGGCCGGAATGGAAGCAGGATATGATCGATCACAATGTACCGGACTGGTATATCTGGTCCTGTGAGAAGATTAAGTACATGTTCCCGAAAGCCCATGCAGCCGCGTATGTTATGATGGCATGGCGCATTGCCTACTGTAAAGTGTTTTATCCGCTGGCTTACTATGCAGCATATTTTTCTATCCGTGCGACCGCGTTCAGTTATGAGCTGATGTGTCAGGGAAAAGAAAAACTGGAAGGATATATGCATGAGTACGAAAAGCGCAAGGACGAGCTCTCCAAAAAAGAGCAGGATACCTACAAAGATATGCGTCTGGTACAGGAAATGTATGCCAGAGGATTTGAATTTCTTCCGCTGGATATCTATAAGTCAGAACCGCATCATTTTCAGATTGTGGATGGAAAACTGCTGCCGGCGCTCAATACAATTGACGGACTTGGCGATAATGCGGCAGTTGCGATTGCAGAAGCGGCAAAAGACGGAATTTTTCTTTCCAAGGATGATTTTAGGGAACGGACAAAAGTATCAAAGACAACAATAGAACTGATGAGTGATCTGGGATTGTTTGGCGATATGCCGGAATCCAATCAGCTTTCCCTGTTCGATTTTGGCGCGTAATGTTATGGAAGTTTTGAAAAACAAAAGAGGAGGAACCGCATGTTTGGGTTCCTCCTCTTTTACAGTCTTATACATTTATTTTTTGATAACGCCGGGATGGAAAGCGGTGAGTGTTCCCGGATGATCGGTCGGTGTACAGAACATTTCTTTTGTCTTAAAATCGGTAAAATAGATGTAACTGGAAGTGACGTTGATATTGGAGTAATTGCCCTGTGCCAGTTCCTGATATCCACTGCCGTCATTTTTGATCATACAAAGGGCCGGATTGTCTTCGGAATAGCGCTGATAAAAAATACTGCTTCCGTATACATTGTAGAGATCCAGACTGTCCTTGGTAAGTGTAACCGGATGACCGGATTTCATATTGGTATGTACCAGGGCGTTGTTCTGATCCACATCCATATAATAAACATTGTCGTCACTGGTTACGATCGGTTTAAAAGAATTACATTCGTAGACTTTGCTTAAGCTGTCACTGGCGGTATCCAGCTGATAGATGGCGCCATCACTTTCCGTTCCGCTGGTATAAATATACTGACCCAGCGTGCTGCATGTAAAAATGTAAGGCGAATATACTTTTTTGCGTCCTTCGCCATCGATTCCGATCTTGTAAAGCGTTGTAGCATCCTTGTCATCATAGTGCAGATAATAAATGTAGTTTCCGACAAGCGAGGCATACAGGCAGGGATCTTTGTCTAAAATTTTAGTGTTTTCTCCATTCTGGTCAATTCTGCACAGACTGTTTCTTGCGTAGGAGAAGAAATCAAATCCGGTTCCATTATTTTCATTATTGCGTACATAGTATACATAATGGTCATCGGCGTTGATATACATGACACGGTCATAACTGAGTTTTTTCAGATGATTGCCGTTTGTATCCATGGAATACAGCCGGTAATCGTCATCCGGATTGGCAAAATAAACGGTTCCGTTTTTTTCACAAAACAAGCCGGCATTGTAAAGGTTTCCGGCAGTATTTCCGTTGACATAGCTTGTGTTGTATTTGATCTTACTTTTCTGATGGCTGTAAAAGCCCAGTCCTGCAAATACTACGACCAGAACAGCAATTATAATTATGGGCAAACGTTTTTTCATAATATCGAGTCCTCCTTGGTAAGTTGTATCTTGCCTTTTATACCTTTGTGTTATAAAATTTTATCATAAATCATGAAGGAGCGCTATATGAAAGATTTACTAGATATCCGAAAAGATATTGATAAAATTGACGAACAGATCGTAAAACTCTATGAGGAACGGATGAAACTGACCTCGGATGTGGCTGAATACAAAATAAATACCGGGAAGCAGGTTTTTGACAAAGAGAGGGAGGAATCCAAGCTGGCAACGCTGCAGAAAAAAGCGGAAAGTGATTTTACCAGACACGGAATCCGTGAACTTTTTGAGCAGATCATGGCGATGAGCCGTAAGAAACAGTATAAACTGCTGACGGAGCATGGAATTATGCCTCCGCAGGAGTTTGAGCCGATTCACACGCTGGATTATTCCAATGCAAGGATTGTTTTTCAGGGACTCGAAGGTGCCTACAGCCAGCTTGCCATGGAACAGTTTTTTGGAGAAAACTGCAATAATTTCCATGTGGAGAGCTGGAAAGATGCCATGGAGGCCATTAAGAACGGGGAAGCGGATTATGCGGTACTCCCGATCGAGAATTCTTCGGCAGGAATTGTCTCGGAAAATTATGATCTTCTGGTGGAATATGATAATTATATTGTTGGGGAGCAGATCATCCGTATTGATCATGCACTTTTAGGACTGGAAGATGCAGATGAGAGAGATATCCGTACCGTGTATTCGCACAAACAGTCACTGATGCAGTGCAGTGAATTTCTGGACAGTCATGCGGACTGGGAAAAATTCAGTGTCAGCAATAATGCCGTTGCAGCCAAGAAGGTCAAAGAGGATGGGGAGATTTCCCAGGCGGCGATTGCCAGTGCAAAAAATGCCCAGATTTATGGGTTGAAAGTATTACGCAATTCCATTCAGAATAATAAAAATAATTCGACCCGGTTTATTGTTGTGACAGGGAAAAAAGTATATACCGATCAGGCAGACCGGATCAGCATCTGTTTTGAGATCAATCACGAAAGCGGTGCTTTATATCATGCACTGTCGCATTTTATTTATAATGGACTGAATATGACAAATATCCAGTCACGTCCGTTACAGAATAAAAACTGGGAATATCGTTTCTTTGTTGATTTTGAGGGAAGATTTGAGGATCATGCAGTGCAGAATGCGCTGCGCGGACTTCGGGAGGAAACAATTGCATTCCGGATTCTTGGTACGTATTAGTCAGAATTGGTGAAAGAAGGTGGGCGAATGGCAATTCACACATTTGCAGCAATTTATATTGGCACATACGATGTGAGCCTGAAGGTATTTGAGTTTACAAACAGAAAAAAGTTTCATGAGGTGGATCACATCCGGTCCCGGCAGGAACTGGGGAAAGGTGCTTACGGCACCGGGACAATCGGATATGAGCAGGTGGAAGAACTCTGTGAAACACTGGCGCAGTTTAAAGAGATCATGGAAAGCTACAAGGTAGACAGTTATGAAGTCTGTGCCGCAGCCGCACTCCGGGATACCACAAATGAGATATTTGTCCTTGACCAGATTTATCTTAGAACCGGATTCCGGGTAAAGGTGTTAAGTAACTCGGAACACCGTTTTATCAGTTATAAAGCGGTGGCTGGCAGTCCGGTGTTTGAGGAGATGATAAAGACGAGTGCAGCAGTCGTGGATGTCGGCGGGGCGAGTGTGCAGATCACATTATTCCGTGACGGGAAAATGATCACGACACAACACATGGAAACAGGCATTATGCGCCTGCGGAATCTGCTTGGAGACCGCGGATATTCCCTGAAAATGTATGAAAACCAGATTGAGGAATATGTCAATAAAAAACTCGAGGGATTCCGTGCCATGTATATGAATACGCCGGTGGATTATCTGATCCTGATCAGTGACTATGCCGACGGCCTGGTCAAAAAGATTGAGGAAAAAGGCGGAAAAAGCCGGCAGGTAAAGCTGGATAAATTCTCTAAATTTATCGATAAACTGCTCAAAAAAACACTGGAGGAAATTACAGCGGAACTGAATCTTTCGGATGAGAGGGAACCGTTAATTATTCCGGCACTTGTGCTGTATAAAATGATGGCACAGAATGTGAATCCGAAAGAGGTATGGGTTCCGGGCGCAAATATTCAGGATGGTATGGCATTTGATTATGCACAGCACAATAAACTGCTGGCATCGACACATGATTTTGATGCGGATGTCATTTCGGCGGCCACATTTTTATCGGAGCATTACCACAGTTTTTCTCCACACATTCAGACACTTTCCAAGCTATCCATTAAGATTTTTGATGCGATGAAACAGGAACACGGACTTGGAAAGCGGGCGCGTCTGCTGCTTCAGGTGGCTACAATCCTGCATGACTGTGGAAAGTATGTCAGCTTTGCGGAAGCGTCGGAGAGTACGTATCATATTATCATGTCCTCAGAGATTATCGGTCTGACCCATCAGGAGCGGGAGATTGTTGCACAGATCGTGCGTTACAATACCCTTCCTCTGGACCCGTATGAGGAAGTCGCCGATGTGCTGAGTCAGGAAGAGTATCTTTGCGTGGCAAAACTTTCGGCAATTCTTCGTGTGGCAAATGCGCTGGATCAGAGTCATAAACAGAAGTTTAAAAATATCCGGATCGCGGTAAGGGAGAGAAAACTCGTGATTACGGTCGAGGCATTTGAGGATATTGCACTGGAACAGGCATTGTTTGACGCAAAGACCTCTTATTTTGAAAATGTATACAGCATGAAACCTGTTTTAAAAGAGAAGCGTATTTATAACTATTAGATCGGAGGGCTTTTATGGACACAAAAATAGATTTTAAAGATCCGGCATATTATGAAAACCGTGAACTCAGCTGGATTAAGTTTGACCAGCGTGTATTAAGTGAAGCAAGGGATAAATCCATTCCGCTTTTGGAGCGGTTGAAATTTGTCAGTATTACTTCTTCCAATCTGGATGAATTTTTTATGGTAAGGGTGGCATCCTTAAAGGATATGGTACATGCAAAATATAAAAAGCGTGATATCGCCGGAATGACCGCAACGGAGCAGCTTTCCGCCATCAATAAACAGGCGCGGGAACTGGTCAATATCCAGTACAGTACATTCAGCCGTTCCCTGATGCCGCTTCTGCGCAAAGAAGGAATATATCTTCTGGATGCACATGAGGATCTGAATGAGGAACAGGCGCGTTTTGTGGATCGCTATTTTATGGAAAATGTATATCCGGTACTCACCCCGATGGCGGTGGATGCATCGCGTCCGTTCCCGCTGATCCGCAATAAAACGCTGAATATTGCAGCACTTTTGACCGGAAAGAAAACGGAGGATGAGACCGTGTTTGCGACCGTGCAGGTGCCAAGTGTTCTGCCGCGTCTGGTACAGATTCCAAGCGAAGGGGAGACAAAATCGTTTATTCTCCTTGAGCAGATCATAGAACGCAACATCGGCATATTGTTTTCCAATTACAAGGTATTGTGTGCATATCCGTACCGGATCATGCGAAATGCAGATCTGACAATTGATGAGGATGAGGCATCAGATTTGCTGAAAGAGATTGAAAACAAATTAAAGATGCGTCAGTGGGGAGAAGTTATCCGTCTGGAAATTGAAGAGAAGGTAGACAAAAAACTTCTGAAATTTTTAAAGACGGAGCTGAAAGTATCGGATGAGGATATTTTTCAGATTGCAGGACCGATTGATCTGACTTTTTTAATGAAAATGTATGGGATTGACGGATATGACCATCTCCGCTATAAACCGTATACGCCGCAGCAGGTGCCGGAAATTACACCGGGAAGTGACATTTTTGCCGCAATCCGCAAAGGGGATATTTTTCTGCATCATCCATACGAAACCTTTGATCCGGTTGTGGATTTCATCCGGCAGGCATCCAAAGATCCGGATGTCCTGGCGATTAAACAGACACTGTATCGTGTCAGCGGAAATTCCCCGATTATCAGCAGTCTGGCACAGGCAGCGGAAAACGGCAAGCAGGTGTCGGTTCTGGTTGAGCTGAAAGCCCGTTTCGATGAGGAGCACAACATTGTCTGGGCGAAAAAACTGGAACAGGCAGGCTGTCATGTGATCTATGGTCTCGTTGGCCTTAAAACACACAGCAAGATCGCACTGGTGGTCCGCCGGGAGGAGGATGGAATCCGCCGCTATGTTCATCTGGGAACCGGAAACTATAACGATTCGACGGCAAAATTATATACGGACTGTGGAATCTTTACCTGCAAAGAGTCAATCGGGGAGGATGCCACAGCGGTGTTTAATATGTTATCCGGATATTCCGAACCGCTGGCATGGAATGAGCTGGTGCTGGCACCATACTGGCTGCGGGATAAATTTTTGCGCCTGATCGGCAGGGAAACGAAAAATGCACGGCAGGGTAGAGAAGCCCGTATCGTGGCAAAGATGAATTCCCTCTGTGATCCAGGCATTATTGCGGCGCTGTATGAGGCATCTGCAAGCGGTGTAAAGATTGATCTGATCGTGCGCGGAATCTGCTGTCTGCGCGTCGGAATTCCGGGAGTGAGTGAAAATATTTCCGTGCGTTCCATTGTGGGAAATTTCCTGGAGCACAGCCGTATTTTCTATTTTTATAATGACGGCAATCCGGAAGTATTTATGGGAAGTGCGGACTGGATGCCGCGAAATCTTGACCGGCGTGTAGAGATTGTTTTCCCGGTGATTGAGGAGAAACTCAAAGAAAAAGCACTGCATATTCTGCATGTGGAACTGGAAGATAATGTGAAAGCGCGTGTGATGCAGCCGGATGGTACGTATGAAAAACTTGACAAGCGGGGCAAGGTTCTGATAAACTCACAGGAGCAGTTTTGTGCGGAGGCAAAAGCAGCAGTGCCGGATCAGAATCCGGGAAACAACCAGCGGCTGTTTATTCCGGCAGAACCGGCGGAATAAATTTACAGAAAACAGTTGACAATACCGTAATCAGGTGGTATAGTTAAATGGTTGTTAAGAAACAAGTAGAGTATCCACTCTCACCTAAGCGCAATCGGGCGACTTAGTGTTCATACTTTTAGCATGTTATATGAATGTTAGATGTAATAGTGGATAGTCTGCCTATCCACTATTTTTATTGGAGGTACAAAACCATTAGCGAATTAATGATTAACGAACAGATCAGAGACAGAGAGGTTCGTCTGATCGGACCGGATGGCGAGCAGATTGGTGTTGTCTCATCCAGAGAGGCACAGAAAATTGCAGATGAAGCCGGTCTTGACCTTGTCAAGATTGCTCCGAATGCAAAGCCGCCTGTATGCAAGGTAATTGATTACGGTAAGTATCGTTATGATCTTGCACGTAAGGAAAAGGATGCAAAGAAGAAGCAGAAGACAGTGGAATTAAAAGAAATCCGCCTGTCACCAAACATTGACACCAATGATTTGAACACCAAGATGAACGCTGCAAAGAAGTTCCTCGCAAAAGGCAATAAAGTCAAGATCACACTTCGTTTCCGTGGTCGCGAGATGGCACATATGAACAGCAGTAAGCACATCTTAGATGATCTTGCTGAGCAGCTTTCCGATATCGCAGTAGTGGAAAAAGCACCGAAGATCGAGGGAAGAAGCATCGGTATGGTGTTGGCAGAGAAGAGATAACATTTATTAAGGAGGAATACACAATGCCAAAAATTAAGACAAACAGAGCAGCAGCAAAGCGTTTCAAAGCAACCGGAACCGGAAAGTTAAAGAGAAACAAGGCTTACAGAAGACATATCTTAACAAAGAAAACAACAAAGAATAAGAGAAATCTCAGAAAAGCAGCAATGATGGATCAGACAAACATCAAGAACATGAAGAAGATTTTACCATACATCTAAGATTTGTTAAGGAGGATATAGGAAATGGCAAGAGTTAAAGGCGGATTAGGCGCTAAGAAAAGACATAACAGAACTTTAAAGTTAGCAAAGGGATACAGAGGAGCTCGTTCCAAGCAGTATCGTGTAGCTAAGCAGTCTGTAATGAGAGCCTTAACAAGTTCTTATTCTGGACGTAAAGAGAGAAAGAGACAGTTCCGTCAGTTATGGATTGCTCGTATCAACGCAGCAGCTCGTATGAACGGACTTTCTTACAGCCAGTTCATGCACGGATTAAAGGTAGCTGGAGCTGATTTAAACCGTAAGGTATTAGCTGACATGGCTGTTACAGATGCAGCAGGTTTTGCAAAGCTTGCAGAAGTTGCAAAGAAAGCATTAGCTTAGTCATCGGAAAAATGTTGGGTAGAAAACTCCGGACAAGTTGTTTGTCCGGAGTTTTTTGAAAAATATACGGGGAAAGGTATTGGAAACAATGGAAAAAAGAGAACAGCTCGGAAGCAGACTTGGGTTTATTATGCTCTCGGCAGGATGTGCAATCGGATGCGGAAATGTATGGAAGTTTCCCTGGATGTGCGGACAAAACGGCGGTGGCAGTTTCATGCTTGTCTATGTGATCTGTCTGCTCATTTTAGGGCTTCCGGCAATGGTGATGGAACTTTCCGTAGGACGTGCGGCACAGACAAGTCCCTTGTATATGTATGAGAAACTTTCCGGAAAACGCAAATGGAAAATTCCGGGGATTGTGTGTCTGATTGGAAATATTGCACTGATCGCGTTTTATTCCGTTGTTGCAGGCTGGATTATTTATTATTTTGTGAAGTTTCTTACCGGTCAGAATGCGGATTTGGGATTTGAAAAAATGATCACAACACCATCCGTAAATGTTGGTTACCTGTTGATCACGGTTGTGATTACATTTGTGATTTTGAGTTTCCGGCTGCAGGGAGGCCTTGAACGCATTACCAAATATATGATGTCGGCGCTTCTGGTGCTGATGCTGGTGTTGGCGATCCACAGTTTTACGCTTTCCGGCGCAAAGGATGGGCTGGCTTTTTATCTGATTCCGGACCTTTCCAAAATATCAGGTACAATGATTGTAAAAGCAATGAATCAGGCGTTTTTCACGTTGTCGGTCGGTATGGGTGGCATGGCGATCTTTGGAAGCTACATCGGGAAAGAGCGTTCCCTTTTGGGAGAATCCGTAAATATCATTGTTTTAGATACGTTTGTAGCAGTTGTTGCAGGCATGATTATGTTTCCTGCCTGCGATACCTATAATCTTGAAGTGACTGCGGGACCAAGCCTTTTGTTTGATACGATGGCGAGTGTGTTTAACCATATGCAGGGCGGACGCTGGTGGGGTGCGCTGTTTTTCCTGTTCATGGTGTTTGCCGCCATGTCAACGGTATTTGGAGTATGTGAGAATCTGCTTGCCATGATCCGGGAACTGACGGGCTGGTCACGTCCGGTGGGATGTATTGTCTGCGGGATTGGGACGTTTCTTGTGGCATTGCCAACGGCGCTGGGGTACAGTCTGATTCGTTTTCAGCCGTTTGCAAAAGGCACGGCATGGCTGGATTTGTGGGATTTTATTGTGTCTAACAATGCGATGCCGCTCGGCTCACTGATACTGGCGCTGTTTTGCTGTACACGCCGGGGATGGGGGTGGAACAATTTCCTGCAGGAGGCCAATGCGGGAAAAGGCTTAAAAATCAAGGCATGGATGAAACCGCTGTTCTGTTATTTTGTGCCTGTAGGGATTTTATTTATTTATATTTATGGAATGTTCACGTTTCCGTGGCATTAGAAGAAAAGAGGGGCAAAAATTATTCTGTCCCTCTTATTTTTATGCGATAAGCTTTGGGAGAGGCCCCTTTTTTCTTATGAAAGGTTTTTGAAAAATACAGCCCATTATCAAATCCGACGGAATTTGCAATGGCGGTGATCGAAAGATTTGAGTGTTCCAACAGATAGCATGCCTGTTTCATGCGAAAATCCGTGAGGTATTCTTTTGGGGACTGCTGCAGCACCAGTTCAAAGGAACGGAACAGATGGCTGCGGCTTAAACCGACGTAGGCGGCAATATCTTCCACTGTGATCGGGTAGGAGTAATTGGCGCTGATATATTCGATACTTTTCTGGACGTAGGTTGCGGCTGTCAGCTGCGTTTCTTTTTGGGTGGAAGATTTTAGAAAGAGCGCCAGCGTGGTATAGAGCCGGCCGGTCATTTCAACGGCATGTTCAAATCCGTTTCCTCTGGCATCATAGATATGCAGAAGCTGACGTTTGACTTCTTCGCCGTTGGGAACTGCATGAATACATGGATGTTTGCGGGAAAAATCGGTTGCCTGCAGAATTGTGGCAGCGTCACTTCCGGTAAATCCGACCCATGCATATTCCCATGGCGTTTTTGCATCGGCACGGTAGATGATCTCCGTATTCGGATACACAAGAAAGGCATCTTCGGCAGAAAGAAAATGGGTTTCGTTGTTGACTTCGTATGTGCCTTTTCCCGAGATCACATAGTGAATCAGGTAGTGGTCGCGGATTCCGGGTCCCCACTGATAGCCGGCATCGCATAGCTGGTATCCGACATTATAGACAGACAGGGAAACAAGTTCTTTTGCAGTTGCTTTGTAGGAATTTTTATATTGATCATTCATTGGAAATGCTCCTTACACGATTCTAGTATTGAGTTTATACGTTTTTTTATGCACATGCAACATTTTTACATGTTTTTTCTACATTTGGTTCTGTACATTAAGAGCCGGGAGCGATAGAATAGGGGTATCAGAAGAAAACAAAAGCACAGAAAGGGAGAGTGGAATTATGGCAATTTTAGTTACTGGTGGAGCAGGCTATATCGGAAGTCATACCTGTGTGGAACTGCAGAATGCGGGATATGATGTCGTTGTTCTGGATAATCTGTCAAACGCTTCAGAAAAGTCACTGGATCGTGTGGAGGCACTGACCGGAAAGAAAGTTACATTTTATAAAGGAGATATCCTTGATCGTGACATCTTAAATAAAATTTTTGCAGAGCAGAAGATTGAAAGCTGTATTCATTTTGCAGGACTGAAGGCTGTCGGAGAGTCTGTGGCAAAGCCTTGGGAGTATTACAATAACAACATTGCAGGAACTTTAACACTGGTTGATGTTATGCGTCAGAACGGATGCAAGAACATCATTTTCTCTTCATCTGCAACCGTATACGGCGATCCGGCAGAAATTCCGATTACCGAGAACTGCCCGAAGGGACAGTGTACCAATCCTTACGGATGGACAAAGTCCATGCTGGAGCAGATTTTATCAGATATCTACAAGGCAGATAATGAGTGGAATGTGATCCTGCTTCGCTACTTCAATCCAATCGGAGCACATCCAAGCGGAACCATGGGGGAGAATCCAAACGGCATCCCGAACAACCTGATGCCTTACATTACACAGGTCGCAGTTGGCAAGTTAAAAGAACTCGGTGTATTCGGAAACGATTATGATACTCCGGATGGAACCGGTGTGCGCGATTATATCCACGTTGTTGATCTGGCAAACGGACATGTAAAGGCATTAAAGAAGATCGAAGAGAACGCCGGACTTTGCATTTACAACCTTGGTACCGGACACGGCTACAGCGTGCTTGATATCGTAAAGAATTTTGAGGAAGCAAACGGCATTAAGATTCCATACAGCATCAAGCCTCGCCGTCCTGGCGATATTGCAACCTGTTACTGTGACCCGGGTAAGGCAGAACGTGAACTTGGCTGGAAAGCGCAGTACGGAATTAAGGAAATGTGTGCGGATTCCTGGAGATGGCAGAAGAACAATCCAAACGGTTATGAGGATTAATTAAAAAAGAGGGAAAAGTCTTATTTTCGAATTTGTTTGAATATTTTTGAAAAATATGAAAAATATGCTTGACGAAGCGTGGGGTGTATGCTATTATAATACACGGTTCGTTGGTCAAGCGGTTAAGACGCCGCCCTCTCACGGCGGAAACACGGGTTCGATTCCCGTACGGACTGCTGAGTTATCAATCCAGTGTTTATACAGATTCTTAGGAAGCTGTTGTAGGCACTGGATTTTTTGTTTTCTTATATGGTCATATATGAAACCGAAACGTCGGGTTAGAATGTCGAAACAAGATTACCTATGAGATAATGGGGATAAAAGTTATGCACTTAGTAAAACTGGAAGAGATTCCTGGTGCTAAAGAAGAATTGAAAAAAATTCGCAAACGATTCTACGATTGGATGAAAGATCCTTCTGCATTTTCAGAGTAATTCACAAAATACCCAAGAAACCTTGCAAAACAGGGCATTTCTTGTCAGCAGGAGGTATATTATGACATCAATTCGTGTTTTATTCGTATGCCACGGCATGGCTATGGAAAGTCAGTAAAATCAAGGCTTTAGGGGGCATTACTTGGGTATATCGTGGCAAGTGTAGTAGTAAGGGACTACGGTAATACTACGAATGAGGGAATGCAAACAAGCCGATGTAGAAGTACAAATTTTAACGGTAGTAGCAATCGTTAGAATGTAAGGGCTATCGTTATATAGTGTGCAATCGTTGAAATGTTCAGCAGTATCGTGTAAAATGAATATCTAATTGGATATGAACATATAATATTAATGCAGCCATAAGCTGCGATTTGAACTTATTTTGACATTGACAAGCGGCTCATTTGGATGTATATTTTAAGTACAGTAAGAGATTACTGCAAATGTTTGTTGCTACTCGATATGCAACTCAAACAAGGTCGAGTTCAAATGTTTGTCGCTACTCGATATGCGACTTAGAAAAGGTCGAGTTCAAATATTTTGAGGTTCCATTCGAGAGGATGGGGCCTCTTTTTAACGATAGGAGAAGAAATGGAAATAGGACATTTTTATTATATTGATGATCAGTACTTTAAGGATTTTCCAGATCCTTATTTGATGCAGAATAAGGAAAAAGTAAATGGACAGTTGCATGACAGACCATGTTTTTACGCATTCCAGGATAGTAATACTCAGCTATTTTGGATGATTCCGTTTTCGTCACAGGTTTCTAAATTTAAGGGGATTTATAATAAGAAAATGCAAAAGTACCATAGGTGCGATACAATTGTTTTTGGAGAAGTACTTGGTCATGAGAAGGCTTTTTTGATTCAAAATATGTGTCCGATTACAGAAAAATATATGAAAAATGAGTATTTGGACTCTGCTGCCAATATACCAGTTCGTGTTGATGGTAGATTGGAAAAGGAATTGAAGGATAAGGCAGGGAAAGTATTAGCGTTGCAGAGAAAGGGCGCAAAGCTGATTTTTCCAGATGTCCTTAGTATAGAACAGGAATTATTATAATAGATGGAAATATCTATGTCGGATAAAGAGAGGTGCTGTGCCAGTTGGCAGGCATCTTTTTCTTTATAATCCGCGTGGTATATTTCGCACATTTTTATTGACAAGTGATTGTTGAGGTGGTGTTTTTATAACATAAGAGCGAAATATATCACATAAAGGCGATGGCGATTATGAATGAAAAAGAACCAATGAGCTTGTCGAAAAAATATAATATCAGATACACAATTGATGGATTATTCTTACGAATGAGAAGTACAAAGGTGATGCCTTGCTGCAGAAGTCTTATACAGTTGATTTCCTTACTAAGAAGGTCAAAACCAATGAAGGGAAAGTTCCACAGTATTATGTAGAAAACAACCACCCGGCAATCATTGAACCTGAACTCTTCGACTTGGTGCAGTCAGAAATACAGCGAAGAGGCAAGGGAAGTTCAAGGTACAGCGGTGTGACGATATTTTCTTCCAAAGTTCAGTGTGCCGAGTGTGGTGGCTGGTACGGCAGTAAGGTGTGGCATTCCAATGACAAATACCGAAGGGGTATCTACCAATGCAATAATAAGTTCAGACATAAGACTGGTTGTTCAACACCTCATTTAACAGAGTTTGAAATCAAGGATTATTTTGTAAAAGCTGTAAATCAGCTGATTATGGAGAAAGCAGAGATACTTGATAATCTTCAGCTAATTAGGACTACGCTTTGCGATAAGGCAGACCTTATCAAGCAGAAAGAGGCATTGGAAGAGAAAATCAATGTAACAGTAGAAATGACACAGAATATTGTTGCAGAGAATGCGAGGATGGCTCAAAATCAAGATGAATACAATAAAAAGTATAGTTCCTTGGTGGAGCGATACAATAAGCTGAAGGAAGAATATGATAGCATTTGCTCAACGATATCCGACAAGGATGCCAAGTACGAGTAGATTGGCAGATTCATCAAGGTTCTTAAAGGTCAGCAAGAACTTATAACAGAATTTGATGAGTCGCTTTGGAGCAGCCTTACAGAGAAGATAGTTGTGAAAAGCAAGGAAGAAGTGACCGTGGTATTCAAGGACGGGACAGAGATAACAGTTGAATAAATATAACAATATTGCACTCAGGCTTAGTGGTCTGAGTACTTTTTCTGTTTAAAGAACTGTAACTTTTGAGTCATTGAAAAACTGTTCAATATATGTTAGAATAAATTATCTTAATTGTGCAAGAAATTCATAAGCACAAGGAGAGTGGATATGTTAAAGAATAATATAGAAGTAGATGTAAAAGTTAAGTGCATAGAAAACGGAATTACGCAGGCTCAGCTTGCGGAGAAATCAGAAACATCCAGTCCGTATGTAAATCGAATCATCAAGAAAAGCGAAGTGCTGAATAAGACGTTTGTCCGAATGATGGAAGAACTAGGATATGATATTGAACTTACTTATGTAAAAAGGACGGAGGAGTAGTATGTCGAAGAAATTAACACCCGAACTGGAAAAGTTAAAGGAAGAGTACGATTTTTTACATAAAAGAATTGGAGAACTTGAGTGGGAAATAGCTACAATCTTTTATGACAAAAAAGCAATTTTTGAGAGTGATGAAGAAAAAATCTATGCTCAATTAAATAACTATAGAGAGAATATGGGGATTCTAATTGAAAGAATCAAAGACGAAGTAAGAAAAGCGAACAGTGATTCGCAGAAAAAGAGGTAAGGATAATGGCATTTGATTTTAAGAAAGAATATAAGGAATTTTATATGCCCAAGAATAAACCTGCAATTGTAACAGTGCCAAAAGCTAATTATATCGCAGTACGTGGAAAAGGTAATCCGAATGAGGAAGGTGGAGCATATCAGAAAGCAATTAGTGTTTTATATGCAGTGGCTTATACATTGAAAATGAGTTATAAGACTGATTATAAAATTGATGGTTTCTTTGAGTATGTTGTTCCGCCGCTTGAGGGATTTTGGTGGCAAGAAGATGTTAAAGGGGTAGATTATGGAAATAAAGATTCTTTTAATTGGATATCTGTCATAAGGCTGCCTGACTTTATTACAAAAGAAAATTTTGATTGGGCTGTTAGCACAGCTACAAAGAAGAAAAAGTTGGATTGTTCATCCGCAGAATTTCTTACAATTGATGAGGGTCTTTGTGTTCAGATAATGCATATCGGATCATTTGATGATGAACCTGAAAGTGTTGCAAAGATGGATGCGTATCTAGTGGAGAAAGGATACGAAAATGATTTGAATGATACGAGGTTACATCATGAAATTTATATGTCAGATGCTCGAAAAGTTGCACCAGAAAAGTGGAAAACTGTAATTAGACATCCTATTAAGAAAGTATGAAAATGAAACAGATAACCAATAAGGAATATGAAGAATTCCAAAAATATAAAGAAGATAAGCTATATGGTAGAGTACTTACCCCAGATGGATTGCGTTTAATATGTGCAGCAGAGAATTATGACCCGGAGGCTATCGGCAAACGTATGCTTGAGGCACTCGCCAAGATAGGCAGAGGGTAGGAGTGATTTGATTGATTGAAAATGTTGAACAGTATTTTAAAGTAGATGAAAATGCTTTTTATACAAATTCTGAGGGTAAAAAAATGGCAAAGTCTGTTCACGGTAAAAGCTATGATAGGTATGTAAAAGCAAAGGAACAGTTATCGATGCAGCCATCAGAGATTTCACTCATTATTGATTATGTAAATGAGTTCCTTGAAACTATTGGAGTGAGCAAAGTAGAAAATCCAATAGTTACCCCCCAAGACATTGATTATCAGAAGATTGCGGAAAGATACAACTTAACTGACGAGAGAGATATTATTTGGATGAAATTTACGACAAGTGGTTTTTTGGGAGTAGTCGCAACAAGTAATGATGTTGGATTTGATTATCCAACAAGTAGCGATGATTATGATTTGCCAGGAGAAAAAACACGCTGGAAATACACAACTTCGAGCATTTTATTACATAAACTTGGACAAAAGTGGGATGAGAGGTTTGTCCTCGTTTTTCCATTAAGTAAAGATATAAATTGTAAATATAATAGACATCAAATCGAATTGGGAATAGGTAAATATCTAGTAAAAATGGGTGTTCCAATATTGGATTACTATTCACATAATTATCATTAATAGTTGAGAAAGGAGCCCCTAAATGCGGGCATTATAGCAATCGTTCAATAATGCACCCTGTTCATATCGTTCAAGGGGTTTCAAATGCACACTGTGCAATTCGTTTAATGGTACAAAGGTTCAGTTGTATCAACGATGGTGTGGCAACAGATCCAGCTTGTGGTACATCAGGATTCCTGGTTGCTGCTGGCGAATATCTGAAGGAGAATAAGAAGGATGAGATTTTCTTCGATAAGCAGAAAAAAGATCATTATATGAATCATATGTTCCATGGATACGATATGGATAGAACCATGGTGGAACGGATAATGTGTGGTTCTATGATATGAAGGCTGATGGCTTCAGTCTTGATGATAAGAGAGTTGTTGTGTCTGAAAATGATATCACTGATATCATCAAGAGATTTAAGAATCGTGAGCAGGAAATTGATAGAAAACGTACCGAACAGTCATTTATGGTTCCGAAACAGGAAATCGCGGATAACGGATATGACTTGTCTATCAACAAGTATAAACAGGTAGAATATGAAAAAATTGAGTATCCTGCAACATCAGAGATTCTGGCTAACATTAAGGCTTTGGATAAAGAAATCGCTAAAGAGATGGAAGAATTGAAGGCGATGCTATGGGACATGTATTAGTGAAATCTCTGCTTATTCCAGAAGTTGTAAATTTGATCAGTCAAAAATGGAATGTTTCACAAGAAAAGGCATTAGATATGTTTTATATGTCAAAGACAGCAGAGAATTTGTCTGATGATGAAACTGGATTGTATGGGCAATCAGCCCTATTCATTTTTGGACTGTATTGTCAAGAGGTGAGAGAAGGCTTCGAAAGAGGCTGCTAGTGCGACAAAAGAAGAACTTGCTAAGGAACAAGAAAAATCAGCCAAACAAGAACTTGATCTGAAAAAGCTGATTGCAGAGAATGCGTCTCTGAAAGAAGAACTGTCAGCTCGTAGACAGGAACAGCAGCAGACTTATGTGCCAAAGTCTCTTGATTTGTCCGAATATAAAACAAGAAAGCTTTACATAGATTCCATGTTAACGGATGCCGGTTGGACAGAAGGCAAAGACTGGATCAATGAAGTAGAGCTTCCGGGTATGCCTAACAAGTCGGAAGTTGGATATGCTGATTACGTTTTATAAGGATGAAATTGATAAGAAGGGCTCGTTCAGATCTGCATAAGAAAGTTGCAGGAATAGCGAGTGTTGCAAACATACCAGAGATCCAGGCCCAATCAGAATTGATTAATAAGATATTGAATACAGATTATGTGGATAATGCAGGAATTAACGAGTTTGAAGAAATCAGAGAAAATCTTCGTGATCTGATGAAATATATCCCACGAGGCAAAATCAAATATGAGACTAATTTTTCAGACGAACTGCTTTCTGCCACCTGGAAGGAATCTGAGCTGGAAAATGATGAGCTGAAGAATTACAAGGCAAAGGCAGAGTACTATATCAGACAACACCAAGATAATGTTGCTATTGCAAAGCTTAAGACGAATCAGCCATTGACTGAGATAGATGTTGAAACATTGGAAGCTATTTTGTGGAAAGAAGTAGGAACCAAACAAGATTATGAACATGAGATTGGTACAAAACCATTGGGAGAATTTGTTCGCGAAATCGTAGGACTTGATATGAATGCGGCAAAGGAAGCATTCTCAGAATACTTGACTAGCACAAGCCTGGATAGCAGACAGATTTACTTTGTGAACCAAATCGTAGAATACATAGTTCATAATGGAATGATGAAAGATCTTTCTGTCTTGCAGGAGTCACCGTTTACAGATCAGGGAAGTGTGGTAGAGATATTTACTGATTTGACGGTGTGGATGGGAATCAGGAAGGTTATAGAGTCGATAAATGCCAATGCGGCAGCGTAAAAAATGATTAACAAAGGATTTAATGGAACGCAACTTAACAAGATATTCAAGCCATTTTATAAGACACTTGCAAAAATAAAGAAATAACAAGAAAGAGGCCAGAACGATAAAGGATGGCACGATATCGCCTAAGTCGAAGGCAAGTTCTTCTAACTCTGGCAATATAAAGATAAAAATATGAAAAAAGTATTTGACAAAGAGTATTGTGTATGATAGTATAATACACGGTTCGTTGGTCAAGCGGTTAAGACGCCGCCCTCTCACGGCGGAAACACGGGTTCGATTCCCGTACGGACTGTTACTATTATAAATATAATAGCCCAACCCGAAAAAATGTTGTCGTATGACAGCATTTTTTTATTTAATCATAGGAAATTCCTTCCTATGATTAAATAACGCTCCGCGAGCTGCGCATCCTCGCGGAAATAAAGTTTATGATGGAGAAACGGCGGCAGAGGCTTTGGAAAATGTGGAAACAGTTATTTCCGAATGGATAGAGACGGCAAAGGCTATTGGGCGGGAAATTCCAGTGCCAAAAGGAAAATTGATGTACGCATAATGAAAAATCCAGTGTTTTCATGGAATCGTCCGTGAAAACACTGGATTTTTTACGAAATAAACTTCTTTACAATTCAATGGTCAGTTCTACCGGACAGTGATCCGAACCGAACACATCGGTATGGATAGCTGCTCCGGTGAGACTGGAATCTAACCGCTTTGAAGTGATGAAATAATCGATCCGCCATCCGGCGTTTTTCTCGCGGGCTTTAAAGCGGTAGGACCACCAGGAATAAATGCCCTCGGCATCCGGATAAAAGTAACGGAAGGTATCCGTAAAACCGGCGTTTAAAAGTTCAGTCATTTTTTCCCGTTCTTCATCGGAGAAACCAGCATTTTTGCGGTTGGTCTTTGGATTTTTCAGATCAATCTCCGTGTGTGCAACATTTAAATCGCCGCAGAGAATGACCGGCTTTTTGCTGTCGAGCTGAAGAAGATAAGCGCGGAAAGCATCTTCCCATTCCATGCGGTAGGGAAGCCGCGCCAGTTCGTTCTGGGAGTTTGGAGTGTAACAGGTGACAAGATAGAAGCTGTCATATTCGAGGGTGATCACCCGGCCTTCGGTATCGCAGATTGCGGCGCCGATGCCGCGTGTGACCTGAAGAGGTTCGTGTTTTGCAAAGATTGCCGTGCCGGAATAGCCTTTTTTCTCGGCGTAATTCCAGTACTGGTGGTAGCCCGGCAGATCAAGTGCGATCTGTCCTTCCTGCAGCTTGGATTCCTGGATGCAGAAAAAATCGGCATCTGCGGCATGAAAATAATCGAGAAATCCTTTTTGTACACAGGCGCGCAGCCCGTTAACGTTCCATGAGATAAGTTTCATTTCTGATGTCCTCCTGAGTTGCTTTTATACAAATTATATACATATGGGAAAGAAAGTACAAGTCTTGTTACTGCTTGCAGGGGAACCGGGGAACAATAACCAGGCTTCTGAAAAAAGTACTTGACGCATGGCCTGTGCTATGATAGTATAATACACGGTTCGTTGGTCAAGCGGTTAAGACGCCGCCCTCTCACGGCGGAAACACGGGTTCGATTCCCGTACGGACTGTTTTAAAAGTCGCATAAACACTGTGTTTGCGGCGTCTTAAAAAAATTGGTACTCAAAATGGTACTCAAAAAACTGAACACAAAAGAAAGGAGTCTGCGCAAGTGCTTTAGATTCTTTTCTGTAAATGGTAGAATTGGAACGCTTTGGGCGTTCTTTTTTTATGCGGTTTTTCTGCTTATTTTTTGCGGAAGAACCGTATTTTTTTATGCAAAAATATAAGCATAGGAGGGATGCGGAATGTTATTTACAGATGAAATTCTTGAAAAAATCTTAACGAGAGAAGATGTGTCGAAGGTTCCGCTTGTGTATCAGTCAGCAATGATTCACGCAATCAAGGAAGTATTGGAGGAAGAGAATGTATCAGATGCAAAATCAGAATATGGCATTTAACCAAAACCCAAGCTATGCCGCATATCAGTACAACCCAATGCAGAGGTTTCAACAGCCAGAGCCGCAGATTCCGCAGATGCAACCTCAATTTCTTGGAATCCAAGGAAAAGTAGTGCAGTCGGAATCAGCGATCATGGCGAATGATGTGCCTATGGATGGAAGCGTTGCGTTTTTCCCAATGCAGGACATGAGCGCAATCGTTGCAAAACAATGGGATGCCAATGGAACAATCAGAAAGACCGTTTACAAGCCTTTTAATGAGCAGATGGCAGATTCTTCGATTGATGATAAAAGAATTGAAATAGGGCTGTCTGATGATGCGACAAAGGCTATTACTGACAAATTAGATTGTTTGTTTGGAAAGATGGAAGAGTTGGAAGATAAGTTATCTTCGCAAACGCAAAGAAAATCTTCACGAACACAAAAGGAGAGTGAGTCTTAATGAATCCTATGCAGATGTTACAGGGTATGAGAAACCCACAGCAGTTTTTACAACAAATGATGGGGAATAACAGCGTAATGAGCAACCCTATGGCTAGAAACGCTATGCATATGGCACAAAAGGGAGATTCCAAGGGCATCGAGCAGATGGCTAGGAATTTGTGCAAAGAAAAGGGAATTGACGCAGATAAGGCTTTTGAGTCGTTTAAAAGCCAATTAGGAATGTGATACTAATCTTGCAAGATTATATATAAAAATGAATTATGGAGGTAAATTCTATGTTTAACACAGGTAATTGTGCATCTGTTCCGCTTGTCGCAAACATTGACGGAAACGGAAATAACAACGGATGGGGCGCAGAAGGCTCATGGTTATGGTTCATTATCGTTATCTTTGCCATCTTTGGATGGGGTGGATTCGGTAACGGATTCGGAGGAAACGGAATGAATGGTGGTGTCGGAAGCGAAATTCAGCGCGGATTCGACAACCAAGCGGTTGTGTCAAAGCTTGATGGCATTTCAAATGGTCTTTGTGACGGATTCTATGCAGTACAAAACGGCATGAACGGAATCAACACAAACATTTTACAAACAGGTTTCGGCATTCAGCAGGCTATCAACGCTGATACAGTCGCTAATATGCAGAATACAAATGCATTACAGGCACAGATCGCTAACTGCTGCTGTGAAACGAGAGAAGCTATTCAGGGCGTAAACTACAACATGGCAACTAACACTTGCGCTTTGCAGAACACCATGAACAGCAACACGAGAGACATTATCGACAGTCAGAACGCAGGAACACGCGCTATTCTTGATTATCTCTGCAATGAGAAGATTTCTAGCTTACAGGCAGAAAATAGCGACCTTCGCAGAGCAGCTTCACAAGATCGTCAGAGCGCACTGCTTACAACTCAGATGGCGGCTCAGACACAGCAGATTATCAATGCAGTAAATCCGTCTGCTATCCCGGCATATGTTGTGCCTAACCCAAATGCTTATGCATATGGATGCGGATGCAACACCGGATGCGGCTGCTAAAACTGAATAATTGAGTATCTTAATTGAGTTTAACTCGATCATGTCTGCTATGCAGTATTACTTACAATCAAAGGGCAGACTATAATGTTTGCCCTTATTTTGTGAAAGAGAGGTAAAAATAATGGAAGTAACAGGAATTGCATTACAAACCGTTGCTGCTGGAGAAGATGTTACATTCACAGAAACAGCAGTAAATGGAACAAAATGTATCGTACACAGACAGGGAAGTGGAATTATCAAGTTAAGAGGTATCACAAATCAGTGTAAGGCTAGATTTTTGGTATCGTATTCCGGCAACATTCAGATACCGACAGGCGGTACAGTAGGCGAGATTTCGCTTGCAATCGCGGTTGACGGAGAGCCTTTACAGTCAACAAAGATGATCGTAACGCCAGCCGCAGTTGAGAATTTCTTTAATGTATCAGCACAGGCATATGTTGATGTGCCTTGCGGTTGTTGCAGTACCGTAGCCGTGCAGAATACATCCACACAGGCTATAGAGGTTCAGAACAGTAATTTGATTGCGGTAAGGGAGGCTTGATATTATGCATAAGTTTGCGAAACAGATTATGGATTGCGTGAAAGCCCACGTTGACGGCATTGGAATCGAGAATTTTGAAGGTCAAAACCTTGATGATCTCAAGGATTGGACGGAAATTGCAAAGAACATCGTATGCTTTGATAAAGACTACAACATTGTTGAAGCCATGAAAAAGTCTGAAGATGAAGAAATCATGCGCATGGTGGAAGAATTTGGGGATTATCCGGGAAGAAGATATTACAATGAGTACCGGTACTCAAATGGCAGATTCGCACCGAAAGGGCGTGGAACACGCAGAGGATATGTAGAACCACCATATTATCACCAGATGCCGGAAGATTACCACGAATGGGAGAGAATGCCGGAATACGACCGAATGAGAGACCTTGACAGAATGAGTATGGGAAAAATGTATTATTCAGAGCCTATGAGCGGAAATAATGGCATGAGTACCGGTACTCACGATGCAAGAGAGGGCAGAGCCGGTATGAGTCGGAGAAGTTACATGGAGACAAAGGAAATGCATAACGGAAATTCGCCGGAAGATAAGGACGCAAAGATGAAAGAGCTTGAAAAGTACATGAAATCTCTTTCAGAAGATGTGACCGAACTGTTTTCCGGTATGTCTCCGGAAGAGAAGCAGTTGACCAAGACAAAGCTGACTACGCTTGTCACGAAAATGTAATAGAGAGGGCGTTTTGCCCTCTTTGTTTGCGAGGTGATAAATTGTTCACGATAAACAATGAAATGTGGAATTTGGTCAAAGTATCGCGTTACAGCGATATGCTAAAGAGAAGTGATGGAAGCAGAACGGTAGGCATGACCGACAGGGACACGAAAACGATATATCTTGCGGATGATCTATGCGGAAGGTTCCTTGACCGTGTGTTATGTCACGAATTATGTCATGCGTTCTGCCTTTCATATAATGTATACATGGATATTGATACAGAGGAAATTGTAGCAGACTTCTTGACTACATACGGAAGAGAAGTATTTGAAATTGCAGACAGACTATTGATTGAACTTATGGAGGTTGCATAATGGATAAAATTTCAGAACTCTTACAGTATGTGCGCCGGACAAATCCGGAAATGACGAGAGAAAGGCTGATAGAAGAGTTGAGCAAAAGTGACTATGCGGCGCGGTCTTTGATTTTTACGAAAGAAAATTTCTCCCGCGCCCCAAAAAATATTTCGTAATTTTTTTGTACCCCCCTGGGGTAGCGTTTTTGGGGTCAAGATTCCATTTTTACGGATTCCCCAAAACGTGTAACAAACGTGCAATTATCTGCGACATTCCGAAAATAATACAAATATACTACATGCTATGCCATATATAGATAATGCACCGATGATATTTGACGGTATTGCCGATCACAGGCAAACGCCAAAAGACGCTTGCCCGGCTTAGTTACAATCTAGCATAGACCGCTTTTTACCACTTGTCAAGATAGCATTTCCCATCGTACCGGCTATAAGTGCGCGTTATGTTTTCCAACTTTTGTGTGATCTGTAACCAATCTCCGCCACGTTGGGCGGTTATTTTGATTTTTGCAGACTCCACCCATTCCACGCCCTCAAACTTGGAATAGCCGCACATTTTGCCGGATATTTCCAGATAACCAAGGTCGGCCACCCGGCACATGATTTCCCTTTTGCCGATATACTCATATTTTGCCATGTTCGCCACCTCCAGACGTTCCGCGCTCACTCATGCAAATATCTTTGCAGCCGTCGCGCGATAATTGATTTACGATCAGCCACACTTGCAAATCTCCATACGCTACCCGGCGCACAGTCTGCCCGTTAAGGCTCGCTTTAATATCATAGATCATAGGCTTTTACATCTCCTTAGATTGTGCTTATTTGTCAATGTGCGCGTGAGAACCAGTTCTCACGGAATCCACGCCGCCGGAATCGAATCGGCTCACAACGCCACCAGGCACGCGGAAAGGGGCGGGAGAGTACCGCCCTAAAATCTATTTTGCTTTTTTAATTGTAACGATAAAATCATCAGTTTTATTTTTTGGCGTTCCGTTGTCGCTGATCTTAACAATAACTTTCTGACCGTCTTTAAAGTGTGCGTCTGTGTCCGTGTCGGACATTTCCCAGATGTTCCCATCTGCGGTGCAAATATCAAACCCGCGCCCGATCAGCTTTTCTCCGTCCTCATACTGCATAGTATAACTAAAATTGCGGACGGTTCCGCGCACCTTGTAGGTATGTGCAGTTTTCGCGTTGGCTGTTGCCGGTGCAAGGTTTGCAAGTGTTACGGCTGTTAATACAATAGCTAAAATTTTGTTCTTCATGGTTGTTTTCCTCCGTTTTTTAATTTTTCCGGTCATTCCGGTAAAAGCAGGCCGGGGAATCGAACCCCGGAAAAGCCAGCCTTGCTTAATTTGCTAAAATCATGCGCGCCGTATTAAATACATACAATCTGTTGTGGCTGTGCCGCTTAAAATCTCCGTTTTCAGTAATCACGCGCCCGCTATTTGGGTATTTGAGGCTTAAAACGGTCAAATATTTGTCTAACAGTTCATCCGGGCATTTTAGGCATTCTATAGCGTTTTCAATGGTGCTTTTCTTGCTATTCCAGTAAATGCCCTCAATGCGTACGCCTTTTTCTTTTTCCAGTTCGTCAAATTCTTTCATAAGTTCAGCTTTTGTCATAAGATCAACCATCCTTTCATTTGCCCTGTCTCATCGGTGCAGGTGGGGCAGTTCCTGCAGACCGCCACGCGGCGGTTTCGACTATGCTATGCAGATTTCAAATACATCACCTTGGACGTGTTCAAAATCGACTTTTTCAAAAATCCCGATACCGTAAAAGTCGGCTGTGAGTCCCCCAAAGTGGTTATACTCAAAAGCGATTCCATGCTTTTTCAGAACGTTGATCGCGTCACAGTTTTTTGTTGTTTCCCATGTAAAACGCATTCCCGTCTCTCTCATATTATTTTCCCTTCTTATCTGTTTACTATTTCGTAAATCTGTGCCAATTTGCAATATTCTTCACATTCCTTCTGTTTCGGGCACTTGGAGCAACCATCTTCGTAAGTGCCGCAAACCTTTGTTAATTCATTTTCTAACTCTTTGATTCTTTTCATATTGTTTTCCTCGCTTTCGTTCATTCTGTTCCCTTGTTGCCATTATAATATCACTTTATATAGTGATAGTCAATACCTTTTATCACTTTTTTTAGTAATATTTTTGTTGACTTTAAAAACATCTTATTATATAGTAGATTTATAAGATCACATTAAGGAGGGACAACAAACAATGCTAAAATACAAGTTTAATGTAGGGGACGCGCTGGAGCGTGCCGGTTTTAATATGTATAAGGCTAAAACTACGAGATTACTTAGCCAAGAGACGTTAAAAAAAATAAAAAATGAGGATACCAATATAAGCGCAAAGTCTTTAAACAGCCTTTGCTTAATCTTGGATATGCAGCCAAAAGACATATTTATATATGTAGAGACACCGGAGGAATTGGAGCAGAAAAAGAAAATTTAAAATTTTTAAAATATCACTTGCAAAAGTGACAAACGTGTGTTATTATAATGACAGATCAAAGAAATAGAGCAAAGGCGAAAGCCAAGAAAGGGGAACGGAATATGTTAAAATTAGAAAATCTGAAGAGTAAGAAGGAGAACGGAATGACCCTGTATTTTTATGCGGGGTTGGGTTGGGTAACCGCAGAACGGTTGAGCCAGCCGGATGTCGCAGAGAACGAAGCAGTCAAAGATTTTGATTGCAATCCGGAAAATTCCAGAAAGTGCTCCGACTGCCCGCATAATCAAAATTTTTCGGATTGGCAAGACAGATTGCCGTGCGGTCAATGGCACTGCTGGGTTGACGTAACTTGCAAATAAAGGAAGGGGAAGAGAACATGATTAAATGGAAGGCTACAAGCGTGAACGGACTTGTGGAATATGAGCAGGAAGCGGAAAGCTTCAAAGAGCTTTTTGATGAGCTGGACGAAAGAGGAATAATTAGTGATCCGGATTTTCCGCTTTATGATACGGCACTCTTGGAAAAATACGGGAAATCATTTGATGATGCTGGTTTTAAAGACGAGTGTGGCGAACTTGATTATGAAAAAGTTGATAATTTCTTAGATGGAAAAGAGTTATCCGATAAGGAATTATACGAATTAATATGCTCCCGGAATGGAGAAGCGTATTATCAAAAATTTATGCGCGAAACAGAAAATCAGATTGTTGAAATCGGGGAATTAGATTTTGATAAAACCGGCAAATACAAATATTAAAAATGCCGGTGGATTATCCACCGGCAACAGTCACGTAAATTTGAATAGGTACTAAACCTAATCTTCCATAACTTACGTGATTAAGAATAGCATATAATAGATCAAAAGTCAAGAAAAAATTTTGACAACATTTATATTAACCATACAAGAAAGGGGAACAATATGAAGATCAAAGGAATAGGGGTAGTAAAGAAACAGGATGCAATGAGCATCTTAACAAGAGAGGGAAGAAAAGCCGTAAAAACCGGATTGATTACAACCGAGGAACTCGGCCAGATGTACAAGCTGGATCAGGTCGAAAAAGCATCAAAGATTGGAAAGTATGGCGAAACTTTCCGGCAGTCTTACAAATGGGTTCCGGAAGAATTAAGAGAAGAACTTACACCGGAACAGCTTGGAAAGCTCGTAGATGCATTTTACGAGTGCTACGGAGCAGGGAAGAACGCATAAGAAAGAGAGGAAAACACCATGAAAGGGATATTTTGCAATAGAATATATTTAGATAACGAAAGTTATGACGAAAATGGAAATATAGAATATTACAAGATAGAGGAAGAAAGTGAGTATCTTGAATTTTCTGAAGAATGGGTTAAAAATGGCACAGAAGAAGAAATTAAATCTTTCGTAGAGAATATGTTAGACAACTCTTTGCAAACAAGCAGCAAAGAAGAAGCCGGTTATTCTTGGAAAGCAGACGGAAATTATAGCCTAGATTCAAATAAATTAGAACAAAATTATATAGTTCTGTTTAAAAATAACATTCCAATAGAAGCGTTTTGGATAGGAAATGCTATTGACAAGTAAGAAAATGCATTGTAATATAATAAAGCACCTTGTAAAAGGTGGGAATAGAAACAGGATTATTATTTATCCAGTGCTTAATGGCACAGAAAGAGAGTGGGAAAGACTAAAAATCTGCCCCACTCTTTTTCTGTCACTGAGAATATAATTATTTCAATCCTTGTATCTGGGGAATTGCTCCAGATACCACGCGCAGAGCATCCACTGCACGCGACACAAAACATAAATTAAATGTTTTGCTTTTACTAAAAAGACTATTGTTTCAATCCGTGGTCGCCGGGATCGCTGGCGGCACCACATCGGCAAGCATCCATGCCGTGTGACTTGTCTATATAGTACGCCTGCCAAGATCAAAAGTCAAGAGCGTATTTCTAACAACGTTTCCGGGTGCATCTTTCGATTTCCCAAAAGTTCAAAAATAATTCATAAATTATCTATAATAATTTTCTTAAATTTTTATAAACAAGGCTAGTTGTATTAGGTTCTTGACAAGTCCGAAAATGATAGAATAGTATCAGTTTTTACAAAAAATCGTCTGACAATCGTCTGACATAACACGACACAATCGTCTGACGTCGCTTTTTCAGAACTATGTTTCTCTTTCTCTATCTTTTTCTTAATCTTTTAAATTAACAATACACTGTATATAAAGACTATAGGTTTATTGTAAGTGTATATCCGCGCACACGCGCGGCGTAAGTATATAATACCACCTTAAAAAATTAAGGCTTGACTTTAAACCCGGAAATAGTGTATACCAAAAGCAGAGAGATTAACAGATTGGAGGTGTGAATATATGCAGGATATAGAGAGTGTAGATATCGCAAGGCTTATAGTGGATCTGGGTACAGTACAGATATACACATCAACTGTACAAGATTTAATAGACAACGCTTGTATAGAATTTCACATCGAAGATTTGTTAAAGGCTGGGCAGAGACAGTGGAAAGCTGTAATGCAGTATGTTGGTATGCATCTATTCCCAGATACATCGGTATTAAAAGACAAGACTTTGAAACCTCTTGGTAATGCAACTATACCGACTAACTGTAACAGATACGACAGAGAGGTATTATATAAACTTTGTGATTATTATATATATATCTCCAATGTGTATAGCAAGTTGGTAAGTACAGTGGCATTTAGTTATTTTTGTAATATACCTACAAACACAATGGATATATGGGCTAGTGATGAACCAAGTTCGCTGACTTTCAAGATGTGGCAAAAATTGCAACGATCTCGTAAAGATTGTATACTCGATAGGGCGTATGACTCCAATAGCCCCGTAGGCACTATGTTTGTTGGAAACAATGAATTCGGCATGAATCAGCCGGGAATTGGCGATAATGCCACACAACGCAAGGCAATCACAGCGCAGGAACTGCCAAGATTGGACGAGAAAAAGAGCCAAGAATTGCACGTGATTGATACACAATTCACGGATACAGCGGCAAATAATACGGTTTAAATTGTGTGTGATTATTCTACAATTCACAAACGCAGTAATATCAATGGTTGTAGCGTTTTAACTATTCGTAAACTATTCGGAAAAGTTAGGTTTTGCGAATAGTTGCAAGGGTATGACATGAATTGTATTAAAACAATTTGATTTTCACACAATGACAACAAAACGAAACGGAAAATATTTTAGATTTCCATGTTTGCAGAAAAAGGATGGGGAGGGGGTCTGGCAGAAAGACCACCGGGCGGCTACTAAGTTTCTCAAATTCCTCAAAAAATAAAAAGCCCACTTACAACACCCATTGACTTTTTACAACAAGTAGCTTAATATAAACATAAACAATTCACTTTCACGTTGCGAATCGCAACTACATTTCCAAAAAATTTTTTAAAAACAAAAAAGAGTGTTTCGGACAGGAGAATGATATATGACCGGGAATGAATACCAGGAATTAGCAATGAGAACTTGCAATATTCCATACAATCAGAAAAATGACATGCTTAGACACGCAGTGTTTGGACTTACATCAGAAGCAGGAGAAGTTGCAGGCATTTTGCAAAAGGAATATCAAGGTCATGAGTTTGACAGAGAGCATATGAAAAAAGAATTAGGAGATTGTCTGTGGATGGTTGCAGAAGCATGTACTGCACTTGAATTTGATATGGACGATGTAATGCAGACGAATATTGATAAATTAAAGGCAAGATTTCCAAAAGGCTTTGATGTTGATATGGATTTGCACAGGAAGGCAGGAGATGTGTAATGGGTGAATGAGAACAGTGCTGCGGCACCTACAAATATGGCTTATGTGTCAAGACAAACGGTTATGTTTGTTCAAACGGCGAAAGCGATTATGCCGCTGATTTAGTAGAATACATCCATTCATGCGATTTTTGGGAACAGAAACAGGGAAAACTGAAATGAATGAAACATTGATGAAAACCGAGTATTCCACAGCTTTTGATGAAAAGCGCAAAGGTCTGATTGAACAGTCGTATTACAAATACGGACCGGCAAGAATGAATTTTGCAAACGGGAATGTGGATGCAATCGAAAGTTTAAAAATGTGCCTTGCCAAGTTTGAAGAAACCGGAAATCTTGAATATCTGTGTGATGTTGCGAATTATGCAATGTTCCGGTTTATGTTTCCACAGCAGGGCGAGTATTTCGAACATACGAATTCTGATGAATCTGCCGGACTTTGCGGCATGAGCGTGAATGAAATGGAACGATTCAAACAGGAACACAGCTTTGAGGATGGGGGATATTGATATGATTTTAAATATAATTGCTACGGCAATAGATGCCCTTGTAATACTTGGACTTATGGGAGGACAGGTATTACAAGAAGACAATTCAAACGCAATGGGGTATTTGTTTTCATACGCGATCTTTGCAATGAATATTATGGTTATTTGGAAATAATGGGCTATTGCCAAACGGTAAGGCACAGGATTTTGATTCCTGCATTCCGGGTTCGAATCCCGGTAGCCTAATTGGTTACATGCTGACGTTTCATGTAGCCACGTATGTTTTCCATACGTACTTGAACCCTTGGTTGAATGTTTCAAGCATTTGGGTTCCTCATTTCGCCACTAGGACGATTCTGTTAAGGACGGTGCGAGACCGTCCGGTGGTATTCTATCATGCATCTATCCCACGGTGCATGAGTCATGAAATTAGGTGGTGGCGGAATAGGTAGACGCGCAGATGGAAGAGACAGGACAAAGATTAAAAACTCATGGTTGAAGTCCTATGGGTTCGATTCCCTCCAATGTGAACAGTGCACGGTTTATGTGAGGTGCAAATCCTCACCCACCTACTCGGTCAAATTATGCTGTTTGCTTGCAGATGGTCTATGTTTTGGCTGTATGATACCACGGGCAATTATAATGTGGCGCAGAGGCATCAAGACCTCGAAATGGAAGCATTAAGACTTCGTTAAGTAGTAACAACGATGGGTATTCCTGCTGAATCATCGTTAAAACAAAACAGGATAGTGCAATGCATGGCACGAAAAACATTATTGCTAACCGTCTTGCGGCGGTTATGGGGAAGCGGCAACGATTGGCGGTGTTGCGGCTGACTGTAAATCAGTTTTTGAGTGGTAAACATTGGAGGTTCAATTCCTCTCTTCCCCATGAGCGAAAGCATCCATTTAGTCCCGCGTAACCGGTTTGCGAGATTATCCTAGGTTGTTTGGATGTGAATAGCAAAGACTTAAATTGCGTCACAGCAGGCGTGGATTGGTGTCACAATCGACCGCGTGTCTTTGATCGGTTAGTCAAGTGGCCAAGACACCACCCTTTCACGGTGGTAACACGAGTTCAAATCTCGTACCGATCATTAGCAGGATAGAGAAGTGGCAATCTTGCAAGGTTCATACCCTTGAGACCGGTGGTTCGAATCCACCTCCTGCAATTTTAATGGCTTGTAGTTCAGTGGTAGAACGCCTGACTGTTAATCAGGATGTCGTGGGTTCAATCCCCACCTTGCCAGTTAGTATGCGTTGTCGGAATAGGTAGACGATATTGCCGTAGGTAATCAGTTGAAATCGGCAACTTAGATCACTGGTGCTAGCAACCATGGGAGCGGTGCAAATCCGCCCACGCATATTAAATTCCGGAGTAAGCATGGTAGCAGAATGGTGGGTCAGGACCACCTGCGGGCATAACTCCAGCAAGAAAGGTTCCCGCCGCTTCTTTCCTAATGTTCTTGGCGATACAAAGAAAATTCGGCAGTGTTCCCATAATTGGAATTGGAGCCGGTTGCTATCCGGTCGGGCGTTTATTCGCCCTGTAGGTTCGAATCCTACACACTGCGCTTGCCCAAAATAGGGCGTTGATGTGTGGCGGAATGGGTAAACGCTATGAAATGTCTATTGCAAAATGCAATACAGAGAAAGTATTTCTCAGGGACATTATGAGGAAGTAAATCTTTTCTGCGAGGTTCAAATCCTCGCCACATCAATTCCTTATCTCCACTTAGTCGGGTGCTACTGCAATAGTTCCGGTCGATGGGAGACTTATGGATGGTAGCGGTATTATTGGAAACAGAAAACCCTTCCGTGATTAGAAATTGCAGATTTGAAAGCGGTTGGCATGGTTTGATCTGACAGGGTTCGATTCCCTGTGCCGCTATTCGATGGTTGGTATTTACGCAAAATGGTGTGTAAGTATGATAAAAACATTGTGGAATATTTATATCAAACAAAAGACGCGGGATCTCACGAGGATTCCGATTTTTGCTATGATTGGGGGCGTAAGAATGTGTGATTTTTGTCGTAATAAAAAGAAAATCATTGATGGTAAAGGAAATTTAGTTCTTTTTGGAGCTGAAAATAACATGATTTTCGACAATAGCGATGGAAAAGAGGTTGCAGGAGCCGTAAAAATTAATTTTTGCCCTATCTGCGGTAGAAAGTTGGTGAAAGAATGAAACATCAAAAAGAATGGCACACTTGCGACAGGTGCGGTGCTGAAATAAAATTCAAGCCAAGACAACAGCTACAATATGTGCCGTGTGGTACATATTCAGAACCGGTAGCTAGATTTACAGAAGATGAAATTTCGTGCGAGCTTTACAAAACAAGATTTTGCGGAAAACTTAAGAAAACTTATGAATTATGCCCTAAGTGCAGGAAAGATTTTGAGGAGTTTATGAGAAATGACCAGAATTAAAGAAATACTTCATTGCCTGCAATTAGATAGCAGAATAAGGCACAATATAAAATACGCACAAAGAGAATGGTTCTTTTCGTACTTTAAGCACTTTAGAAAAGATTTAAACATGCCATTACTCAATAGTATCAAGCAAGCAAGAGGAATATCGAAAACTATTTTAGAAAGAGGGTATATGCAAGACCTTGTACATGATTCTGTAATGCGTATTAGATATTCGAGGAGATGCAATACTCGTGTGTGCAGGGCTGCTAGGAACGATTAGGAGATTTATGAGAAATGATTGTTAATATGGGAACCAAAACCTATGAAATGAGCCGCAAGCAGGCAAAAGCTATCCTTGGAACGGCTAAGAAACTTGCAAATTGCAACATATATAGCATTGAAAAAGGCAATGTGGTGATTATGCTGAATGAAAAGTATGAGGACGATATGAGCCTTAAAAAAGCCGTAGGGGAGTATAAAAAGAAAGGGTTCAAGGTGTATTGGAAATGAAAATAATCAAAGAAGGCAGCCTTAGGTACGAAAGAAAACCTTTAAAGTTTGAGTGTAAGAATTGCAAAACCGTTTTTGAAGCGGAAAAGACTGAATATGAATATTGTGGAGATCAAAGAGAAGGCGATAACTACAAGTGTGAATGCCCATTGTGCCACAAAATGGTATATTACAATTAAAAGACAACCGGCTGACAGATAGAGTTAGTCGCTACCCTAAAACAGTTATAGGCAGAGGTCAAGGCACTTCTGCTTTTGCGGAGGTGCTTTTTTATTTGGCTTCAAAGCAGTTAATCAATGCAGTAAATGGATATGAAAACTACATACAGAGAAAAGGTGTTGATGAACAGGTAATAGATGCATACATACAAGCCGTAGCGGTTGCCTTAAGGACAGAGCATGACGTTGATTATGGATTGAAAATATCCGCAAGGGCGAAACAACTTATAGCAAGCTATGTCAAGCAATATACAGGCGGCAGAGTTGCAGACTTAGAAGTGTATGCCGGGGAACATGATACGACATACAAGGTGCTTCAACAATTTTACGATGTTTTGATGTATGAATCAGCTTATCTTGTGGACAGCTTTTTTTATTACATTGAAATTGATGAAAAGGATCCGTGGAAAAGATTTTATTTTCCGAGATATAAAGTGCTACAACCTGTAGTCGGAGCATACCAGGAGATTTACGATGGGAAATTGGATTTTCTGTCTGTATCGCAACCGAAAAGAACCGGAAAAACAACAGGCGGTTTGAAATTGGCACAGATGATGGGCGGACGCGACCCGGACGGAAGTATATTCGGTGTTGGAAAAGGCGAAGGGCTTGTTAAGCGATTTTATGGTGGATTATTGCAAGGTTTTGAAACCGAAAGCACGTACAAGAGGTTTTTAAGCGTATTCCCAGAAGCAACAAAGATAGGCGAAAAGGACTATAAAAGTGCTGAAAATCTATCAATCGACCTTAAGAGCAAAAATATTTTCCCAACATTTACCTGTAGACCTATTGATGGTGCAATCGTAGGATGTACCGAAGCAAATGTGCTTGTCTATATTGATGACTGCGTTAAAAACCATGAGGAAGCACGAAATAGAGATAGATTGGAGTTTCTTTGCGAAAAAGTAACAGACGATGTTCTCGGTAGACGATTAGAGGGAACACCTATTATCATACAGGGAACGAAATACAGCTTGTACGACCCAATTACGGCTTTGCAAAATAAAGCTGATGAATTGGAGTGGAGATGGAAAGAAGTTGCGATTCCGGCACTTGACCCAATCACAGATGAAAGCAATTGGGAGATTTATCGAAAAGATAAAAAGGGATTGCGGAAGATATTCACAACCGTTTACTACCAAAAGGAACGAAAACTTGTTTCGGAAGAAACGTGGGCGGCAGAGTTCCAACAAGAACCATTTGAAGCAAAAGGGCGAATGTTTGCGGAGAATGAGCTTAATTATTTTGAGGAACTTCCTGTTGATCGAGAACCAGATGCAATTATGGCGGCTTGTGATAGTGCAGATAAGGGAGAAGATAGCTGCTCAATGCCGATTGGCTATGTGTACGGCAACGAGGTTTATATCGTAGATGTAGTGTTCGACAATGCCGGAACACAGTTTACCAAGCCGGAATGCGCAAATATGCTTATTAAGCACAACGTAAAGACGGTTACATTCGAGAGTAACAGTGCCGGAGAATATTTTGGTCGAGATGTAATGGACATTGTAAAAAATCAAGGCGGAAGATGTAGCGCACGGTTTAAGTTTAATTGTTCAAACAAAATAACTCGAATGGAAAATGCAAGAGATAATATCATTCGTGATTATTATTTCCGCGATTTCAAGAAAATGGACAGGCAGAGCCAATATTACAAGTTTATGAAAGAACTTACAACAATGACAAGAAGCGGAAAAGTAAAGCATGATGATGCACCGGATTCAGTTGCTTTGTTTGAGAACGAGATGCGAAGCGGAACACAAGCAAAGGTAGAAGCGGCAGTAAACCCATTTAGGAGGTATTAGGATATGACAACAGACAAATATCTTTCACAGATAAGCAGAATTGACCATGCGATTGCAAATAAGCTGGAAGAAATCAAGAAGCTATCCGATATGGCAACTTCCATATCTATATCCCCGAAAGAGGTGGATGTGCAATCATCCGGAAATCCCGACAAAATGGGGAGCGCGGTATCGAAGATTGTTGATCTGCAGAATGAAATCCAGACACTTGTAGATGAATTGGTTGATAAAAGACGGATTATCATATCGCAAATTGACAGTATGGATAATACAGATGTATATATCGTGCTTTCATCACACTATGTAAATGGAAAAGATTGGAACCTGATTTCCGTCGAAATGAAATATTCCTACAGGAACATTATGAAACTTAGGAAAAGAGCGTTGCAGGAGTTTGAAAGACGTTATGGACAGCTTTATTCTGAAAAGAGTGCATAAAAGTACACAATAGTTCACACTCTTTCACAACATTTCCTAAAATTTGCATGGTATACTAAAAGAGTAGAAAAGCAAATTCCTACAACCCCCAAAAGCATATAACCCGTAAAAAACACTGCCATTTCTGACAGTGTTTTTTATTTACAAGAAAGAGGTTGCTATGAAAAAAGTAACTATATATTGCCCGGATTGTGGAAGAATTGCCGGACATTATGATGGGAGATCTACGATAGATCATCCGTGTAAATGTAAAAAATGCAATCATATTGTGATTTATCGCGTGGCAACAGGCAAAATTGAAACAAAGCCAATACCAAAACGCGCTTGCAGTAGTGGAGTTTTATTTATATGAAGAACACACAGTATTTTCATGACCTTGTAAAAGGCAGATATGGAAGAAAAATTGCATATGCTAACGTAGAACAGATCACGGCAGACAATATCGTAAATGTTGTCGGAAACTGCATTGGTGCATTTTATTTCAACAAGACGATCATCCGTTATTTGTGGAACTACTACAAGGGCGATCAACCTGTATTGTACCGAACAAAGGTACAGAATGCGGATATAACCAATAAGGTGCCTGAAAACCATGCCTATGAGATTGTTCAATTCAAGGTTGGTCAGACTTACGGTGAGCCAATTCAGCTTATCAGCAGGAAAGATGATGATCGGATAAACAATGCAGTTGATGAATTTAACGATTATCTAACCGATGCTAATAAGCAGGAAAAGGACATTAAGGCAGGAGAGTGGCAATCAGCAACCGGAACGTCATTTAAGGCGGTACAGATTACAAAAAATGGAGATATACCATTTAGAATTGTTGCACCAACACCAATGAACACGTTTGTTATCTACAGCCGTTCCACAGAAGAACCACTTTTAGCAATCCAAGAGCTTAAGGATGCCGATGGACAGATGTATAAACTCTGCTACACGGATTCTTACGAGTGTAAGATTGTGAACGGAGAGGTTCGAGATTGGCAACTGCATGGCTTTGGAGGAATCCCGATTGTTGAGTTTCCGAACAACCATGAGCGCATTTCTGATATTGAGCTTGTGATCGGACTATTGGATGCAATCAATACAATGCAGTCAAACCGAATGGATGGCGTTGAGCAGTTTGTTCAGTTTTGGATAAAGTTTGTAAATTGCGACATTGACCCGGAAACCTTTGAAAAAATGAAGATTTCCCATGCGCTGACGGTAAAATCCAACAATGAGCAGAATAAATCAGATGTTGACATTATGACACAAGAGTTGAATCAGACAGAGTGCCAGGTTGCAAAGGATGATTTATGGGATAATGCACAGTCCATTCTTGCCATACCGAATAAGAACAACAATAATTCCGGTGGAGATACACAGGGGGCGGTTGAGCTTAGAAACGGATGGGACTTCTCAAAGTCAAGAGCCAAACTGAAAGACCCAATTGTAAAGTCGGCTGAAAAAAGACTTGCGAAAGTTGTTTTGAATGTGATTCGTATACAGGATCACGATTTGGGATTGAGTTTGCGTGACTTTGATGTTCAGATTAACCATAGCCCGCAAGACAATATGTATACCAAGTCACAGACATTATATCAGCTTTTACAAGCCGGTATTCATCCACTTGTCGCAATCAAGTCGGTTGGGTTATGGGGAGATGCAGAAAAGACATTCCTGTTGTCAAAGCCATACTTGGATAATTTGTGGAAAACGATTGATGATGCAGAATCACAGGAACAGAAAGCACAAGAATTGATAAATAAAATGAATACAGATGGCACACAGGGCCAAATAAACAAAGATAAGACGGTCACCGAGTAATCGGTGGCTGTTTTTATTTTATAAAAATTCGCAAAGTTGTGAGCGTAAAAATCAACAATGTCGTTCGGTGTCGTTGCACCGTATAAAAATTCGTATGACATATCGGAGGTAATGGATGAAAAGAGAAGATCTGATTGCTATGGGATTAAGCGAGGAAAACGCGGACAAGATCATGGCAGATTATGGAAGTTCCGTACAGAAAGCCAAAGCAAAGGCTGACGAGTACAAGACAAAGGCTGACAAAGTCGAAGAGTTGCAGAAGCAGCTTGATGATATCGAACAGGGAAAGCTCACGGAAGTCGAGCAGGCAAATAAGAACCTCGAAAAAGCCAATGCGAGAATCGCGGAACTTGAAAAAGCGCAGGCAATAGCCACGCAGAGAGCCGATGCCGCATCTAAATTTAATGTTACCGCAGAGCAGGCAACACAAATCGTAAAAGACGATGGCAGCTTTGATTATGACGTTCTTGGAAAGATTATCTCTGAAAAAGAGACCGCCGCAGCGCAGGCCAAGGAACAGGAGATTGCAAATGGCAGTACCAATCCGGGCGGTGGCACGGCTGGCGGTGGAGATGGAACTGAAAGCAAAGGCGCTGAAATGGCAAAGAAATATAATCAGCGCTATGTAATCGAACAGTAAGCAAGGAGGTATAAACGTTATGGCTTATATGAAAACCACTACTTACACTTCTGGTGTAAACATTTTAGCAAGTGAAGTCGGACTTGTGTTAAAAACCTTTGAGGGAACACAGGCAATGGCAACACAGGTAGATGATAAGAAGATTATCAAGGCAGGAACTGTAGTTCCCGCAAATGACGCTTCTGCAAAGGGAATTGTCTTTGAAGATGTTGATATTACAGATGACGCAAAGAAGCCCATTTCTGTAATTATTGCAGGCCGTGTTATTAAGGCAAATTTGCCTGTTGCAGTAGATACCAATGCCGAAACCGCACTTAAAACAAGCGGAATTTACTTTGATTAAATTACGGAGGTAAAAACAGTATGCCTAGTGTATTAACAATGATTACAGATAAGGATAGACTGGACTTTTCCCAGAACTATTCTATCGCAAGAAACTATGTAGGTGATAGACTTTTTCCTGACGTTAAGACAGAAAACCTTGAAGCAGAATACGAAAGGCTTTCCGAAGGTATGGATTTACCTACCGCAGCTATGGTTCATGCGTTTGATACCGAAGCTGCTATTGGTGTCAGACCGGGATTCGAGAAAGTTAATGTTGAGAAACTGCTTATTAAGGAGAAAATCAACCAGTCTGAAAGACTTCGCCAGCTTCTTAATCATGGAGTAAGAGAAAGCAATCTCATTGATTATGTGTATGATGATATGGGAAGACTTTCCGATTCCGTAAAGACAAGAACTGAAATTGCAAAAATGGAAGTTATGTCTACCGGTAAGATGACCATTAACGAAAACGGTCTTAATTTTGCTATTGACTTCCAGGTCAATAAGTTTAAGACACTCAAAGGTTGGGAAGACCCTACACATGACATTCTTGGTGATGTTGCGGATATGGTGCAAATGGCTCTTGATAAAGGATATGTTGTAAATACCGCATTAACTTCTACCAAAATGCGTTCTTATATGCTTAAGAACGAAGGCATTATGAAAGCTATTAAGGGTGTAAATTTTGTTGGAATGGCTATTACTCAGGCAGAAGTAAATAACCTGTTAATGAGCCTGTACGGTATTTCTTTGGTGATTGATGATGATATGTATGGAGTTGCCAATAAGGAGAATACCACAAGAACCCCTAAGAGATTCTTACCCGACAATGTATTTACTCTGTATGCTTCTAACGGAAACGGAAGAGTTGGTACTGGATTATGGGGTGTTACCCCGGAAGAGGAAAAGGCAAGTGCATTTACCAGTCTTTCCATGAAACAGTTCATTACAATTTCACAGTGGGCGACACCAGACCCTGTTGCTGAATGGACTAAGGCAAGCGGCGTATTTATTCCTGTTCTGCCTAACCCTTACGGAATCGTAATCGGAACACTGACAGAGGGAGAAGCTGGACTTGATACTCTGGTCGTAAATAGTGCAGCAAGTTCTTCTGACACTGGTTTCACCAAAATTACTGTAAGTCCTTCTAAGACTTCTAATAATTCTTACAAGTACAAGGTAGCGGATGATTGCAAACTTCCTCCTTATCTTGGAAACGTGAAGACTTACGCAACCTGGGACGGAACTTCCGAGATTGAAGCACAGACCGGAAAAGAAATTATGATTATCGAATGCGATCCTAACTATCGTGCTGTTAAGGCAGGAATCACTAAAGTTGTCGCAAAAGATGAATAAGAGGTAAATCATGGCAGATTACACAACCTTGGAGCAAGTAAAAATCAGATTGAAACAATTTCATATTGATAGCGAAACCTCCGAGGTTGTGTTTGATGGCCTTGAAGATAACCCTTTGATTGAACAGCTTTTAGAGCAGGCAAGAAAAGAGGTTATCAGCAGACGGAACTATCCGGACACATACACGCAAGACCAGATTGACAGTGATGTTAAGAACTATGAAAACATTATGGTCAATTTGGCAGTGTACGACCGGTCGCAGGCAGGAGAAGCGTACATGGCAAGTTTCTCCGAAAACGGTGTGAGCCGGACATGGAAAGACCGTGAAAGCCTTTTTGCTGAAGTGTTTCCGTTTGTAAAATCAATGTAATTAAAGAAGATTGTGCGTTAGCATTTTGCTGATGTCAGCAATATGTTAGCAGGCGGCACACATTAAGGGTGGTGGGCGGTGTGCCTATTAATTTAGAAAGGCGGTATATCAATGCCAATAGCAGTAATTATAAGCATAATTTCAGTTGCTTTTTCCGTCTTTTTCGGATTTTTCAGTTTATCATTCAACTCTAAGAATGATAAACGAAGTGACAGAGTAGAACTTGAAGAACGTGTGAAAGAGAACACGCGAATAAATATGAAACTTGACGCAATATCCAACAATACAACGGAGATTAAGAACGAAGTCACAGAAATGCGGAAAGAGCTTAATTCTCACGATAGTAGGATAATTAAAGTTGAAGAAAGTGTTAAGTCGGCGCATCACAGAATTGATGGCATAGAGACAAGACTTAATGATGACAAGGAGGTGTAGATAATGGATATTATTCAGACATTAATTGCAAACATGACACTTATATTAGCAATTATCGGAGTTATTGCTTTTCTTGTATCTGTAATTACACAGGTAATCAAGAATATAAGCATATTCAATAAAGTACCTACGGACATAATTGTGTTCGTTTTATCTATCGGTATCACAGTTACGGCGTTTATCGCATATATGCAGTACATTCATATGACGATACTGTGGTATATGATACTTGCGGCTATTATGGCAGGCTTTATCGTTGCGTTTGTTGCAATGTTTGGCTGGGAGAAATTATCCGATTTATGGAAGCGTTTTGGCAAGGATGTGAAGTAAATGCTTGATATTAATAAGCAGGCTATGAAGTATTCGCAATCCGGTCAGAGGATATTCATCCCGCAGACTGACGAAAATGGAGATATTGTCTATGAAGGGTACAAGGATTCCGATGGGAACTTTGTACCTTATTTAGATTCAGAAGGAAACAAGATTCCAAAAGGCGAGGAAGTTGAAGGGTTTTCAGAACCTACGGCATTCCAAGCCAATATCAGCAATAAGCTGTCAGAAGCCCTTGTGAAAGAATTTGGAATTGATGATAGTACATCATACTGTCAGCTTGTCACGGATAAAGGATATTTGCCACTGAAAGCCGGTGACGTTGTGTGGAAACGTTCGGAAGTCAAACGCACTGATGATGGACTTGTGGATTCAGAAACCGCAGATTACATCGTAAAAGGCGTTGCTGATGAAGGATTGACCACGGATTTGTTTCTTCTTCGGAAGAATATTAAGTAGGTGATTGCATGGCAAAGAAAACTATTTCAATGACATTATCCACTAAGTCCATACAAGCCGCTATAAAGGAATTAGAAAAGTACCGCGATAGTTTACAGGCTAAATGCGATTTGCTTGTTTCTAGGCTTGCACAGATAGGTCAGACGGTGGCAATACAACACATATCGGAATCTCCAATAGGGAACACGATAACGATAAGAGTAGATAAATCACCACAGTTAATGACCACGAACGCGATTCTGATTGCAACCGGAAAAACGGTAACGTCAGAAGATAGAGAACCGTTCTACACTTTGTTGGCAGTAGAGTTTGGAGCCGGTATTTTTTATAACTCCGAAGAGAACCCGAAAGCGCCGGAACTTGGCTTCGGTGTCGGCACATATCCGGGGCAAATACACGCTTTTGAAGATGGTTGGTACTATTGGGACGATAAGACCGAAACATGGCGTTATACCCACGGTATCAAAGCCACAATGCCTATGTACAATGCGGAACAACAGATTATTCAACAGTATGTAAAGATTGCAAGGGAGGTATTCGGTGGAAAATGAGTTAAACAGTTGGGCACTTGATTTTGAAGATACCTTATGTTCCCTTTTGAAATCGTACATGGAAAGCAAGGTAAGAGGAATTAAAGTGACGCAAGATGAAGAATCGGGCGGTACCGCAACATTCCCGACACTTTTAGTCAGACAAATCGGTGTCACAGAAGCCGGACGAACGAATGAAGCAAAGACAATCAATGCAATTCGCCCAACATTTCAGATCACAATTACAAACAAAGGTTCAAGAAAAGCAACTAAGGACATCGCAGCATATGCGGTGTCTTTTTTTAAGCAACAAATGTTTGAGGTATCAAATGTAATACCAACAATTTCCAAGCAAGTGCGAACGGTTACATTCCGCGCAACTCGCGTAATTGGAAACGTTGAGCATTTAGATCAGCTATAAGCAGAAAGGAAGTAGAAAATATGGCATCAACAAGCTATAGAACACGTGTCATTGTAAAAGAGCACACGGAAAAACAAGCTGACTTTGCAGGAACATACAATCTTTTGGTTGCGGCTAAGTCAGTTCCAAGCCCTGCATCACCGCCAAACACGGTTGAGTCAACCACAATGGAAGATGACCAGCAGACTTTTGAAAAAGGTATTAAGACTTCTGATTCAAGAGAAATCACAGGAAACCTTGAAAAAGAATATCTTTCAAAGGTGGATGGATATGGAGATAAAAAACTTGATATTATCCATCTGTACGGAACGGACGGTATTGGCGGTGTAGCGAAGTACGCATATGTAGGAACTGCAACAGCAACACCTAACGATGTAGGTGGAAACGATGAAATCCTTGAAATGACGGTAACGGTTATTCCAAGTACAGCATCAGAGCTTGTTACGGATAAGCTGACTGTCGTTGATAACAACGATGGAACATTCACCGTAACAGTGGTGGGGTAAAAAGCCTATCGGACGAGCAATCGACCGCACCGGTAGGCGAGGATGAACGGTCGATAGCAGAACTTGAAGCAATAAGATAAGCAACAATGGGGCGGTGGAAACACTGCCCCTTGCCAATATAGGGCAGAAAGGCAAGGTAAAACATGAAAGTAAAGTTAGGAAATAGCGAATATTCAATCAAATTTGGTTTTAAACCAACATTAAAGTCACATCTTATCAAAGATGTATCAGAGTCGGTAAGTGAGCAGGACGGAAGCTTAGAGTCTGTAGAGAAACTGTTACTTGAAACACTTCCTAAGATGCTTCTTGTAGGACTGCAAGTAAGCCATAAGGACGAGTTTGGATATGACTACGAAACAGAGGAAGGATATGACGAGCAGTTCCAGAAGGTGCTTGATATGCTTTCCGAAAAGATTGACAATGGCGAAATCAACTGCCTTGACTTGTTTAATGAGTTAGAGTCCGAGTTGGAGTCAAACAGTTTTTTAGCGCAAATGATGGAGACGGAGAAGAAGAATCGAACGCCGGCGAAGAAAACTCCATCCAAGACAGCCAACAAGAATTAACATGGGAATATTACGTTGCGGGAATCCGTCCGTTTTACCTTGTGGTAACGAAAGGCTACGGATTTTCCGTTGATGATATAGATATGATGAACCCAGAGTTGCTTAAGCCTTATGTGGATGCATATAAGGCAGAATGGAAGCAACGCGACATGGAAATGTATATGTGGTTTGGCAGATACGCAACGTCAGCACTCGTGACCGCAATAGACGCGACATTCGGAAAGGGTAATAGCAAGTACGTGAAAGAAACTTGCTATGATTCTATTGAAAAGCAGAATACGGACGATCCCGATGCAGAGATACGAGAAATGCTTAAGGCAGAAGAAGAATGGGCGGCTAAATCAAGACAATCACATTTACCAAAGCCAAAGATAGTTTAAGAAAAGAGGTATTACTATGGCAGTAATTATCGGAAGTGCTAGGCATGATGAACACGGAAACTGTTATTCTGGTGGAAAAGCCGGAGATCAGACCGGACAGGAAGTGTCTATGCAGAAGTTTTACAACCATTCTAAGGGATGGTACGTGCTAAGAGCAAAGGACGATAGGGTTGCGGAGAAGTTAGCCGAAGCTATGAAGATTGCATCTGATAACAAAAATATCGGCTATGACCAATCGGAACGCTACGGAGTCATTAAGCATGGCGTTAACACAAAGATCAAGACGGAATGCGATTGTTCTTCTCTTGTACGTGCCTGTATTATCTATGCATCCGGTAAGGATGTGGGAGATTTTAATACATCAAATGAACGACCGGTAATTTTGAAATCCGGTCTGTTCGATGATATGGGTTCTTATCATGCCGGGTTCGTTCTTCACAACGGAGATATTCTTGTGACACGCATAAAAGGTCACACAGTTATTGTTGTAAAAGGCGCGAAGAAAAGCAAAGCCAAGTATTATCCGAAGTATAAGGGAAACTCAAACTCAATCGTTGAAGCGTTAAAAGCGGTTGGGGAAGATGATGTGTCGAAAGAACATCGTGCGGAAATCGCAAAAAAGAACGGATTTTCCAATTTTAAGTTTACGTCAGAGGAAAATTCAAAGATGCTTTCTCTTTTGAAAAAGGGAAAACTGAAAAAGTAATTCAAGGGCGGTAGGGGTCAAATCCTACCGTCTTTTTCTTATGTAGAAAGTTGGTGGATAGATGGAATTAGAGTCTCTTGAAATAAAAATCCAAGCACAGGCACAACAGGCAAGCGGTCAGATAGATGCGCTTGTGACAAGGCTTGGGAGATTATCTTCCGCACTTTCCGGGCTTAACACTGGAAATCTGAATAGTCTTTCCACAGGGGTAAACCGACTTGCAGGGGCAATGACGGCAATGCGTGGAATTGACACACGGACTTTTTCTGCAGTGGCAAGAAATGTGAGCAAATTAGGCTCTATCAACAGCAAACAGATTAATGCTGCGGCTGGTTCTATGCGTCAGATTTCCAATGCGGTAAAAGGGCTTTCTGGAATGTCAGCATCTGTTAAGGGTCTGACCGAACTTGCATCTGCAATCAAACAGCTTGGCTACCAGAGTTCCACCAAGGCGATTGAAAATATTCCAAAACTTGCCACGGCAATGCGACAGCTTATGTCTGAACTGTCGAAAGCCCCTAGTGTAAGCCGGAATATTATTGACATGACAAATGCATTGGCAAAATTATCACGTACTGGTGGAGCGGCAGGAACAGCGGCAAAAAGTATCACAAGCTCATTTAGCGGATTTAGTTCCGGTGCTTCTGCTGTTACCAAGAAGTCGTTCTCCCTTGCGTCTGCAATCGGAAAAGTGTATGCAACGTACTGGGCTTTATTCCGAGGATTTAGGCTACTTGGAGATGCTATTGACATATCATCCTCACTGACAGAGGTTGAGAACGTTGTAAGGCAGACATTCGGGCAGTATGAAAGCCTAATTAACAATTTCGCAAAAACATCAATTGAAAAATTTGGTATGTCTGAATTGTCCGCAAAACAGTTTGCAAGCCGTTTCCAAGCAATGGGAACAGCCCTTGATATTCCACAGGGGAAAATGGCAAAAATGTCCATCCGGTTGACAGAATTAGCCGGAGATATGGCTTCATTCTATGATGTGAGTCAAGAAGATATTGCCAAGAGTCTGCAATCTGTATTTTCCGGTACTACGGCACCTATGCGGCGTTATGGTATCGACTTGACGCAGGCAACGTTGAAAGAGTGGGCGTTAAAGCAAGGACTTGATGCAAACATTTCCTCGATGACGCAGGCTCAAAAAGCCATGTTGCGTTATCAGTATGTGCTTGCGCATACAACCAATATTACCGGAGATTTCGCACGTACAGCCGATACATGGCATAACCAAATAACCATGCTTAAAGAGAATTTCAAAGCACTTGGAGCGGTTGTTGGTGGTGGTTTAATCAATGCATTTAAGCCGTTTATCAAGGTACTTAACGCAGTTCTGCAAAAGGTGATTTCCTTTGCGGAAATGGTAACAAATGCTTTAGGTTCAATCTTCGGATGGAGATATGAAGCAAGCAAAGGAGCAGGGATCAGCGGTCTTGCTGATGATATTGGGAGCGCGTCTGATGGCATGGATGATTTAAGTAATGCCGCAGGAAACGCAGGGAAAAACACAGGCGGTATCGCAAAAAATGCCAAGAAAGCAAAAAAGGAAATCCAACAGGCAACTCGTGCATTTGATGAATTAAAGGTTATTTCAAAACAGAGTAAAGACAAGGGTTCCGGTTCGGGGAATAAAGGTTCTGGTTCTGGATCTGGTTCAGGTGCTGGTGGCGGCACCGGTGCTGATGGTGGTTTAGTTCAGACCGACACCATCTTTAAGAAATTCAAAAGCAACATAAAAGACCTTGAACAGTTGGGAGAGTCTATTTCCGGTGCGTTAATTAACGCAATGAAAAAAATTAAATGGAAAAAAGTGTATGCAAAAGCCGAAGGTTTTGGAAGGGAACTAGCCAAATTCCTTAACGGACTATTTAAAGGGCAAAAAGGCACAACACTTTTCGGAGAAACCGGAAGGCTGATAGCTAATTCATTAAATACAGTTCTTCACGGATTGGATTCATTTGGCACGACGTTTGATTGGAAACAATTTGGAAATTCAATCGCAGACGGAATCAACAAGTTTTTCCAAAACTTTGACTTTGCATTATTGGCTCAAACGCTTAATGCATGGGCGCAAGGCGCGTTTGATGCAGTTACGACAGCGTTAAGTAAAATTTCTTGGAAGGATGTTTGGAACGGAGCAAAGGAGTTTTTAAGTAACTTAGATGTAAAGACGGTTGCAATTATTGTCGGTGCGCTGACAATCAAAAAAATTCTTGGATTGCATCTTGCAAAAACAGCACTTGATATAATCGGAACTTCCATTTCGAAAGCAATAGCCGGTTCACTTGCATCAAGGCTTGGCGTTGAAATTGCGGCAAATGAGGGAATTTCAGCGGTATTGTCTACCGCTCTGTCAAAAAAAATAGGAGGGGCGTTTGCTACACTTGGGGCAACTGTTTCGGCTGGCGCAAAAGCCTTATTCGGCAGTGGAGCCGCAGAGAGCGCGCTTGCATTTATAAGCCCTGTTGCAAAAGCAATAACCGGAATAGGCTCCGTTGCGATTGGCGCATTTACTGCAATATCAAACTTTGTGACCATGTTAAAGAACGGATTCAGTTGGCTTAATGAAGCACTTATGCTTGTCGGAGTTACGATTACGGCAGTCGGAGCGGTTATTTTAGGGGTAGCGGCAGCACCTGCAGCGATTACCGCAGGAATAGTAGCCGGTGTTGCAACGGCGGCTGTAGTAGTCAAGGATCATTGGAAAGAAATAAAAGGAATTTTCTCAAAAGCAGGAGATTGGTTTAATACTAATGTGATTAAGCCAATAAGCGGTTTTTTTAAGGGATTATGGGAATCTGTTTCCGGTTTTTTCTCTTCTTTATGGAAAGATATATCAGGTGTATGGAAAACAGTTTCTGGATGGTTCAATACTAATGTTATAACTCCTATTGTTTCATTTTTCCAAGGATTTTCAAAAAGAGTTGGTCAAATCTTTCAAGGATTGTGGATCATTGTCAAGGCTGTATGGATTGTTGTTTCTGATTGGTTTAAATCAAAGGTAATAGAGCCAATAAAAAAGAACTTTGAATTATTGAAATCGGTAGTATCAACCATATTTAAGGTTCTATGGACAACTGTGAAATCGGTATGGGCGGTGGTTTCCGGTTGGTTTAAGGATCATGTTACAACACCTATCAAGAATGCTTTTGGTTCAGCAAAAGAATCTATTCAGAAAGCATTTAGCGCGGCAAAGACAGCAGTAATCGGTGTATGGAATAGTGTTTCTAGTTGGTTTAAAGAACATGTAACCACCCCGATAAAAAATGCTTTCTCGAAGATGAAAGAAAGTGTAGCTGAAATATTCAGCAAATTATGGAATAGCGTGAAAAGTGGTGTTGCCGGGGCAATGAACACCGTAATTTCAAGAATTGAAACAGCAATAAATTCATTGATCGGTGGAGTGAATACCGTTTTGAAAGGGTTTAACAGTGTTGTTTCTGCGGCGGCTAAAGTAGCGAAGGTAAAGTGGAGCGGAGTCGATCTTGTGCCGAAAGTGAGCCTACCTAAAGTAAAGGCTTATGCAACGGGCGGTTTTATGGATAAATATAGCATAGCAACAGTTGGAGAAAATGGGCTTCCGGAAATTATGGGAACAGTCGGAGGCAAGCCAGCGGTCGCAGGAAGCCAAGAAATTACTGGAATCAAAGATGCTATCAATTCAACATCTGCGCAAGAGGTTTCCTTATTGCGACAGCAAAATCAGTTATTACAAGCTATTTTACAGAAAAATTTCGGAATTACTACAAACGACATAGGAAAAGCCGCAAGGGATTATGGGAGAGAACATTACAATCGAACCGGAGACAATGTATATGTTTTTTAGTGACTTTTATAATCGAACGTGATATAATTCTAAATAAATCATATCACAAGAAAGGAGTCATTATGAGAAACGCAAAAAAATTATTAGTAGCGATGGGATTGGCATTTGCCGTTTTGATTTCGGCTATGCCAATCCAAAATGCAGATGGGAAACAGATTGTTGCACAGGCGGCAGCTATCAAATTAAGCAGAAAGACTCTTAATTTAAAAATTGGAGAGTCCGCAACATTAAAGATAAGCGGAATGAGGAAAACTGCTAAATGGAGTAGTGGCAATAAATATGTTGCTTCTGTAAACAAGTATGGAAAGGTTCTGGCGGTTGGAGAAGGAACAACGTACGTAAAAGCAAAAATTGCAAAGAAAACGCTTTCTTGCAAAGTTACCGTCACTTCTTCCTTTAATGCGAACCAGGTAAAGAAAAACATCTCAATTGAATACCAAGATAGTGGTCATGGAGTTGTTGCTATCTTGAAAAACAACAACAAGGTAACTGTTGATCTGGACGCAAAACTTGTATACTACAAAAACGGTAAAATGCTGGATAGCAAAAGCGATTGTAACAGAGCTTTTGAATCCGGTAAGGAATGTGTTCTTTATTTTGAGGCACCGAGCGATTCTGATTATAACGATGTTTCTTATGATAACTATAAAATGTCGTTGAGTGTTGATGAAGCAACAAATGCTGTTTGTGATGTTCGCAATATAATGGTTCAATCGGACATTGGAGCAGATAATGTTACGGTTGAAGCTACAAACGATTCTGGAAAAGATTTTTCATTTGTAAAAATTTCTTGCGTAATGTATGATGCATCTGGCAACTTGATCAAATATGATTATCATTATGCAGAATGTGAAAAGAATGGAGATACAGATTATTTTTCATTTAGTTTTCCGTACGATTCAAATTACGATACGATCTATCCGAGCAGTTATAAGATATATGTTGATGAAGCATATACATATACTTGGTTACAGTAAAAATTGAAAGATAAATGATACTTAAGCCGTGGAAACACGGCTTATTTTAATTCAAAATCAGATTGACACAAAATCAAAAATAGTCTATCCTTATTACTAAGGAAACAACCTTATCCGTGAAGAAGCGGATTACTTACTTGAACGCCATACTGTACGAAAGAGGAAACCAATGTGATTTCACAAGTGGCTTCCTCTTTTTTATTCAGATAAAAATGTATGGAGGTAGACACGAATGAAAAAATCACAACTTATGCTTAAGATTCAAAATAGCATTGAGGTATTTGAGAATCCGATATTCGGACAGATCAGAATGGTCATGGTCGATGATGAACCATGGTTTGTTGGAAAGGATATATGCGAAGTATTTGGAGATACGAATTACAGAAGAAGCCTTTCAAATATTGATGATTCTGATAAGGGTGTGTCACAAATTGATACTCCCGGTGGAAAACAAAGAATGACGGTTGTTAATGAAAGCGGTTTGTATTCCTTGCTCTTTCAGATGCAACCACAGAAAGCAAAGGGTGTGTCACAAAACGACTCCCTTATAAACGAAAGAAAAGAAAAACTTCATAAGTTCAAACGTTGGGTAACATCCGAGGTTCTCCCTACAATCCGTAAAACAGGTGGGTATGTCAATAATGATGAATTATTTATTTCTACTTACCTACCATATGCAGATGAAAACACTAAACTGATATTTTCACAGACATTAAAAACTGTTAGAGAGCAGAACGAAACCATTAAAAGACAGCAGAAAGAAATCATCCATAAGGAAGATGTTATTATCGGACTCGTTGATGATATTGACTTGGCAACCAAGAGACAGCGGATAACGCAGATTGTCCGTTTCGGTGCCGATGGAAAGTATCAAGAACGCTATTCGTTGCTTTATGGAGAATTTGAAAGGAAATATCACTGCAACCTTAAATCAAGGATGGAAGGGTGCGCACTCAAGCCCAAAGTAAGAAACAAGATGGATTATATCGACAGGGAAATGGGAATGATTCCGCAGTTGTACGAAATCGCTTGCAAACTTTTTGAAAACGATGTAGAAAAGCTGAAATCTGAATGGGAATCAGTAGTAGCTTAAAATTTAATCAAATGGATAGCATCTACCAAAACGGTAGGTGCTATTTTTATACCCATTTTAGGAGGTAAACGATGGGATATGGCGGGTATTTAGTAAAGTTTGGGAATTACACCATACCGAACAATTTAATAAAGCAGGACACGTTTAGTTCCTATGTAAACATGCAGGACAAAGACCCATGGACGGATGAAAACGGATATGAGCATCGTGATGCCGTGGAACTGAAAGCCCTAAAGGTTGAGTTTGAAACCAAAGCCATGTTGACTGAAAAACAGTTTGATGATTTTTGGAAGAATATCGAGAAGAACTATACCAAGGCAAAGGAGCGCGGTGGCTATATCACGGCGTACGTGCCGGAGAAAAGCGGATATGTCACACAGTACGGATATATCGCTGATATTCAGCCTACGTTCTATTCTGTGGCACATGGGAAGATAAAATACGACGCAATCAAATTTTCGTTTGTAGGTGGTGTATATGATAAATAGCAATTTGAAAGAAAAGTATTGGGATTCCGCGACAGATAAGCAGATGGTCATATCTGTTGTTGGAACGAACCAGAAAATAGACAATTCGATGCTTGAAATCGGTACGTTTTCGCTTGAAGAAAGTCTTTGTTCGGAGTCTGAATTAAAGTTTGGAGCGTGCGAAGCGAATTGTGTAAAATTCACGGCAAGAAACACCGCAGGAAACATTATCGGAAAGACAATCTCTATTGAAGAAACGATTGACGGAGATAGCCAAAATCCGATGCCATACGGAATTTTTAAGGTGGCATCCGATGTTCCTACGGCTGACCGGACAAAACGGCAGATTACGGCATATGACGCTATGTACGACATTATCAATACGGATGTAAAGGCTTGGTATGCAGGACTTAGCTTTCCAATGACGCTTAAGCAGTTCCGCGATAGCTTCTTTGCACATCTTGGAATTGCGCAAGTTGAAACAAGCCTTGTCAATGATTCCATGACGGTAAATAAGACGATTGTAGCCACACAGACGGACGATTCAAGTGCGGTCACAGAAGAGTCCTCTATCAGTGGAAAAACCGTTGTAACGGCAATCTGTGAGATTAACGGATGCTTTGGCAATATCAACCGGAATGGCAAGTTTGAGTATGTCTTTCTTAAAGCAATCACAAGTGCGCTTTATCCGGCAGACAATTTATTTCCGTCAGACAATTTATTTCCGTCTGATGCAAACACGGAGTCCATGACCGGACACTATATCACGTTTGATTATGAGGACTTCCAAAGTAAGGCAATCACGCAGCTAGAAATCAAGACAAACGAAGATAATGCCGGTGCTATTGTTGGAACTGCCGGGAACAACTATTCGATTACAGGAAACTTTCTTGTATCAGATAAGACCGGAGCGGAGCTGGAGCAGATTGCAAATAACCTATTGCCGATTATGAAACAGGCGGTATACACACCGATTAAAAGTTGCACTTGTGTCGGAAATCCATGTCTGACACTTGGCGAACCCATCCGGTTCAATACCACAAGAGAAATTGTTGAAACGTATCTATTGCAACGTACCCTAACCGGTGTGCAGAGCAAGAGAGATTCAATCTCGGCACAGGGTACGCAGACACACTCTGCAAAGGTTAATTCGATCAGAGACACGATTGAAAGTGTGGAAAGGCGTACCGGAAAGTTAGAGAGGAACGCAGACCATCTTCAATCCACGTATGAAGATTTAGAGGAACAGACAAATACCAAGTTTGAGCAGACCACAAAAAGCATTGTCGCAGAAGTCAATCGTGCACAAAAGGCAGAAGGTGCATTGGACGCATCCTTGGAATTGAAGTTGGGCAGAGATGAGAACGACCAAGTTGTTTCTATGATTAATGCCAGTGCCGACCAAATTGTGCTACGAGGAAACAGATTGATTGTAGAATGTAACAACTTTGAACTGGACGGTAGCGGACGAGTACATATAATAGAATCTCTGCTTTTTGACAGCGGTGAGGTATCTGGTGTAGAGATATTAGGACATGATGGAAGAAATAATGCATTATTGCAGAATGTTAAGTTGGACTTGTCATCTGTTACTGACGCAAACGGGGAAAACTTGGCGACAGAAAGTTATGTTGACAATTCGCTGAGCGACTACGCAACCAAAAGCGAATTGCCAAGTGGGTATTTTACAGATGTAGACTATACACTTAATGATAAGTCTACAACCAAATATTCGCCCAGACACTTTAATAAAGTGTCTAATTTTGGCTCGAAGGAAAGTACCTTGGATATCGAGGGTCTTTTGATTTCTATTCCGAGTTCCGATAAAAGGCTGAAAAATAATATACAATCATTAAGGGATATTAAAAGCGTTTATATGGCAATGTGCCCGGTTGAATATACATGGAAACCCGGATACATCACGCAGCACACAGGCTTGCAGTTTGGTTTAATTGCGCAGGATTTAGAAAAGATTTTGCAGGATGCTGGATTGTCCGATAGCGGACTTGTACTAAAAGAAGATGCCGAAGAGGATGAAAAAGCAATTCACGGAGATTCAAAGACATGGAAAATTGACAAGGAAAATCTTCATGCAATGCACATACAGATGATCCAGATGCAGCAGAAAGAAATCGAACTTTTGAAGCAGAAAAATGAAGAATTGGAGCGCAGACTATCCGTGTTAGAAAGGAGTGTGAGCCATGCAGAAAATATATAACCGTATCAACTGGGAGAATTTCCCAAGTGAAAAAACAGCGGTAAATGAATCTAATCTTAACAAGATGGACTTGGCAATTGACAATCTGGATGATCGTGTGGTTGCTATGGATGCGTCTAAGGTTGATTTGACAAAGGCAAATGAGCTTGTGAAAGAAATTCTGTGGGATGAATCCAACGGAACTCTGACAGTTGTTAAAATGAATGGTTCCAAGGCGGTCATTGATACCAAATTGGAAAAGTTGGCTGTCAACTTCAAGTACAACCCGCAGGCACAGCAACTTGTGATAACGCTAGATGATGGTACAACGCAGAATGTAGATTTATCCACATTGATTACAGAATATGAGTTCTTGGATTCTGATACAATCGCATTTGCAATCGGCAGCGACGGTAAGGTGTCCGCAATCGTGAAAGAGGGAAGTATCCAAGAAAAGCATCTGCGCCCGGATTATCTTGCAGATATTAAAGTGGAATCTGCCAAGGCGGTAGCATCTGCCAAAAGCGCAGGAACGTCCGAAACCAAGGCGGCAAAATCTGCCATAGATGCCAAGGACAGCGCAGACCGGGTGCAGGGAATCGAAGACGAGATTAACAAGAAACTCACAATGACAGAATTTGATGTGAATGAGGATGGGGAGTTGATTTACACGGACAATGCGGCATATAACTTTGTCGTTGACAATGACGGAAATTTGAATTGGGAGGTGGCTTAAATGGCTATAGCAGGAAGAGTAGCAATCGTGCCTAAAGGCGAGTGGAGCGCAAATGCTACATATAAGAGATTGGATGCGGTAACTTATAACAATACGCTTTATTTTGCAAAAAAGGAAGTTCCGGCAGGAACGGCAACGAGCAATACGGAATACTGGTCTAAGTCTATCGTGGGCGGTGCTAGTGCGATTGCAACAACAGAGGATGCCGGAGTTGTAAAGCCGGACGGAAAGAGCATGAGCGTAGATGAGAGTGGAACGCTTAGCATTAACTTGGATGGCACCACAATTACATTGGACGAAGCGAAAAACGTCATAAAGTTGGCAGATGCATTAAAGGATAAAATCGGAAGTGCGCTGCAACCAGAAAGTATCGTAAATAACCAGGTAACAACAGAAACCGGGTATGCGCTAGACGCTAGACAAGCTAATCCGAATCTGGATGGTACGCTTGCAAAGCAGATAAGTGATTTAAACGGCAGTTTAAATGACAAATTTTCACAACAAGATTTAGTATCAAATTTATCTGATATCAAAGATATTGGGATTTATTACATTCATGGCTCTTCAGAAATGCCGAGTGTAACTGGTTGGTATGTCATTTTATCATTTGCTAAACAAGATGGAAGCATAATCCCAATGATTGCTATGGATCAATTTTCAGACAATATATATTATGGGCGTTTATATAAAGGAAATAACGGATACCAGCTTACATCTTGGAACCATCTATAGATTCGACAAAGGTATTTTACTCCAACCTAACAATGCGTTGCCAGTAGCTCGACCAACAAGCAGAATATCCAAGCCCCAGCCTACAAGCGGAAAAGCAAGTGCAGATATTCTCCAACTATTTGTTTTTGAGAATATAAAAATGCATCCAAAGCCATTATTAAAATTCTCATGTTCTCCAAAAACCTCTTTGTTTAAAGCGTTATTCCCGTTGCTTTCTACAATTTGGATCAAACAAGTCTGATTTTCAAGTATTTGTGAGCTTGTTAAAGTGTTTTCTTGTCCAAGTACCAACTTACTTATTAAACTGCCGTTTAAGAAAATATATCGAACAAACATTCGAGCGTAACCTATAAACCATTTTTTATCATAGAAAGGAATAAAAAATTATGGACAAAATTATCCTTAAAAACAAAACAGAGTTCGAGGTTTCCGATGGAGCAAGCCTTGGCAATATTCAGATTCAGTCGGCGAATTTTGCCGGAATTGAAACAATTACGAAAGCGTTTTCCGGGGACAACCTTGCAAAAGTGACATTCACCCACAACGGGGAAGTGTCCGGGGAATACACAGACCTTAAATCCGATGGCTTTTCTTACACTCCAAACGTGGGAGAGGACGGGAAAGGAGATGGCACATACACTGTAACTGTTCGACTTCGGACAAAGACAGAAATGGAAAAAGCAATTGATGAACTGAAAGCCGGACATGAGGCAAATGCAGAAGCAATCCAAGAACTGGCAAACATTGCCGCAGAAAGCGAGGTGTAGGATATGGTTAAATTTTACGTGAGACGTATTCTTGTAGATAAGAAAATGACGATTGATGAAGTGCCGATGCGTTGGCGCGCGAAAGTGCAAGAAGAGATCGAGAAACAGCTTTCCGCTTCTCTGCAATGACATTTTCTGTCGAAACTTGCGACCGAAAAATGTTGAAATCATGCATATTGTAGTGATACTATGGACTTGTCCGAAAGGGCACTTCAAGTTCTGGTGGGGGCAAGGCTTGGCATTGTCTTGCCCTCAAATTATCATTGACTATACAGAACGTATGTTCTATAATAATTGTCGAGGGTAGTTATCATTTGAATCGAAAGGGTGGGGGCAATGGATAACAACGAAAATGAGTATTACAAAAGCAAAATCATTGAATTGATTGAAAAATGCGACAATGCTAGATGGCTTCGAGCCATATACGTATTTGTAAAAGAACTGTTAAAATAAGAAGAAAGCCAAGGGTTTGCGCATTGCCCTTGGCTTATTTTTATTTCTTCTTTGAAATCATATCAACAAATTCTTCTAGTTTATCCCAACCATCTTTATCTAGCTGCGCTAGCGCAGAAATCAATTTCTTTTTAAAATTTCCGTCTTCTGATTTCATAACATTTGCAAGCATCTTTGAAATTTGCTCATCTTTTGTTTCCGGCATAAACATTTCTCCGTTTCCGGTGCGAAGCCAATCTTCATTAACATTGCATTTCTCACATACAAGTTTGATAAATGCATCTGATGGATTTCTTCTTCCGGATTCATAGCTAGAAATGTTTTCTTTTGATATTTCCAAGTAATTTGCAAATGTTTCCTGAGTTTTCCCATTAGGATTGCTTTTTCTTATCTCCTTTAGGCGCTCCTTCATATTAACACCTCCTTTCAACTTGATTATACAAGTCACAATCGCAAATGTCAACGACAAAAATTGTACAATGTACAAAAATAACTATTGACAAAGATTGTACGGCGTACTATTATAAGAATGTACAAAGTACAAGAAAGGGGGAACAAAAGTGAAAAAACCAAGTATTTCAGACGTTGCGTTAGTGGTGTCAATCTTAACTTTGATTTTTGTTGTAATCAATTCTTTTATATGAAATGCGAAATTATGCTCCATATAAAAGCCAAGACTGATACAGTAACCGCAATCCATCCTTTGATATCTGCCTTGCTAGATGTTTTTACTGCGATTTCAGATTGAGCCTTAGAACTTTCCGCAATTTCTTTTGCTGATTCAGCCTGCATCTTTGCGGAGTCGGCAATATCATGAAGCTCTTTGCTTGTTTGCTCAATGAAAGCGGTTTGTGCTTCTAGCATCTCAATCGGGGATTTGCCATCTTCGTATTTAGGCATTTCGATGTCTGTGACGGATTTGTTGAAAAAACCATCCAATTGTGGACGAGTAGGTATGTAGCGCATATGGAAATCTCCTTAAGTTTTTTAAGGAATTATATCATGGAAAGGAAGTGAATTCAATGAGTGAAAAGGAAAAGCGCGTTGTTGAAAAACTCCGCGATGCCATTCCGAATATGACCGATTTTCAGAAAGGATATGTCCTTGGAATGGTAGAAAGTTCTGCTTCGAAACATAGTGAGCAGGGCGAGGAAAACGAAACACATAATGGAAAGGAGAATTAAAATGAGCAATTTCGAATTTCAGAAAGTTAATTCAAGGGTAATTCGTAGTGGCGACAACTATTTGGCAAAGGTTGACTCTGCGGAAAGTTTTTCAAGCATTTTCGTTGACGAGGAAACAACATATGGAGTTTCTGTAAGAGATGCACAGATACAGACGGGAGATTCGACTTACACACATGCAATGGCTTTTACATATTCCATGGAAGATGGTTCTGTGCGTTTTATAGATATTGTTGTATGTCCGTTACTCGGAACGTTTGTTTCTGACTGGTACTAAATTATAAAGTGGCAGAAAGGGGAATGAATGAAAAAAGTAATCCAATTCATTATAGGTGCGGTTGCAATGGAATATTCATTGATTGCCGCGTGCTATATGGATAGTGAGGGAGCGTCCGGGAATGTGTCGGCTATTAAATTTGTAGCCGGTGCGGTAATCGCGGCAATTATGTATTACTGGTCGGAAGTAGACCGGAAGAGAGCCGAACTTGACAAGCGAATTAAGAGAAAACGCAGAATGAGAGAGGATGCATGGTAGGCGTTGTGTATATAAGTGGTACGAGATGTTCCACGAAAGAAAAGCGTATGCTTGCTGAACTTTTGGCAGGGAAACGAAAGAAACAGGATGATAAAGATAATTTTGAAAAGGTTCTTGACAGAGAAATGGAAAGGAGAAGCAATGGAGAACAAAATAACGTTGATCGGTGATGTTGTATCAGCACCAAGGGAAAGTCATAAAACATCAAACGGTAAGAAATTTTATAAATTTTTCATCGGAGTTGAAAGAAAAAGCGGTGTTGCAGATATACTTCCGGTACTGTTTGATGAAGAAACCAGCGATACAGGAATTAGCGGAACGGTATATGTCAGTGGGAAGATAATTACCCGGCACGTAAAAACAGGGTCTGGAGAAGCCATTCTTATGTATGTTATGGCTGATACAATCACAAAACCAGAGGATGATAGCCCTTTGAATGAAGTAAGCCTTGACGGAATTATCGAGGAAAAGCAACTTAGAGAAACACCGCTTGGTCGTAAAATCTGTGATGTGAAACTCAAAAACGTAAGAGAAAACGGAAAAGAGGATTTGATTACTTGTATCTCATGGGGAAAGTGTGCAGAATATACGGACTCACTTGCTTTAGGCGATGGGGTAAGCACATACGGCAGATTGCAGAGTCGGAGATACAAGAAAACGTGTAAAGATGGTCGCGTTGTGGAAAAAGTTACATATGAGTTGTCAATAAAAGGAATCGTGGGGGTGTAATAATGCGAATGATTTTAAAATCGTTACACATGGAGAATTTCAAAGGGATTAGAAGCCTTGATGTTAAATTTTCAAATAAAATCAAGATTAAAGGGCAGAACGCAGCAGGAAAGACCACAATTTTTGATGCGTTTACATGGTTGCTTTTTAACAAGAACAGTGCCGGAGAGGAAAAATTCAATGTCAGACCATTGGACAAGGACGGAAAGCGCATTGATAACGTGGAAATAAAGGTTGCGGGAGTTATTGAAGTTGATGGCAAAGAAGTGGAACTTTCCAAGGTTCAGAAGCAGAATTGGGTTAAGAAGCGTGGCACCGATACCGTGACTTTGCAGGGAAATGTCAATTCGTTTGAGATTGACGGTTATCCGAAGAGTGAAGCTGAATTTAAGACTTATATTTCCGGTTTGGCGCAGAGTGAGGAAATGTTTAAGATGCTGACCAATCCGCAGTATTTTTCTTCTCTGAAATGGAAAGAACAGAGAGACATTCTAATGAAACTTGTTGCAGATGTTTCCGATGTGGAACTGGCACAGACCGATGCCAAGTATGCACCGCTGATTGATGAATTGGAAAAAGCACCGTCTACGGATGATATTCGTGCCAAGTTTTCCAAGGCATTATCTGAATGGAAGAAGAAACAGGCTGAAATTCCGGTTCGTATTGACGAAGCAGAGAAATCCAAGGTTGATGTAGATGTGGCAGAGCAGGAGTTGTTGAAAGCCGATTTGGAGAGAAAGATTGAAGCACTTGAAGATTTAATGGCGAAATCCGATGTGCGTATTGACGAAATGCGCAGCGAAGAAATGCATTGTCAGTTTGAAATGTCCGCTATCGCGCAGACCATGGATAATGAGCTTTCAAGCAAGAAACATGAGATTGAAAATCACAAATATGACCGCGAACGGAAGTTAGAGGATGTTCGTTCATCAATCAGAAAAGCGCAGGATTCCATTGAAAGAAGTAAGAAATCAATTTCTGAACAGACTCTTAAGAAATCCGACCTTGTGAAAAGGTACAAAGAGGAAAAGGAAAAGAAGTTTGATGATTCCAAGTGGGTATTCGACGAATCTACAACGGTTTGTTCATTGTGCGGACAAAGATTGCCGGAAGATAAAATAGAGTCTTTAAGAGCCGATTTTTCGCAGAGAAAGGCAGATGCAATCGAAGCGTTTAATGAAGAACACGCGAAAACACTTGCCATGATTGTTGATGATGGAAATGCGTGCGCTGAAATGATTAAGAATCTGACCGAGAACAACAAAGAATCAGAAAACAAGATTAACGCCTTGAAACTGCATGAAGCGGAAGAAATTGACATTATCAAAGGATTTGATGAACAGATTTCTAAGATTCCGGCTTGCGCTGATTATATGCAGAACGCTGAATATGCCAAGTTAAAGGCTAAACAAGATAAATTGCTTGCTGATATTGCAGAGTTAGAATCCAAGAGTACGGATAAGGTGGCTGATTACGCAAAAGATGATAAGGAAAAATTTAAGAGTCAGCTTGATGAAGTAAATAAGGTTATCGCGCAGGCGGCTAACAACGTTATGATTGACGACCGCATCGAAACACTTAGAGACGAACAGAAAGAAATCGGGCAGAAAGTTGCCGACCAGGAACAGATGCTTTACTTACTGGAAGAGTTCATCCGCTTCAAGCTGAATAAGGTTTCTGAATCCATCAACAGTCATTTCAAGACGGTTAATTTCAAACTGTTTGAAATGCAGTTAAATGGCGGTATGAAAGATTGTTGTGAGTGTACCGTGAATGGCGTACCGTATTCGACTTTGAATAGTGGCCACAGAATCGTAGCCGGACTTGATATTATCCGTTCATTGAGTGAGTTATACGGTGTGAGCGTGCCTATTTTCGTTGATAACGCAGAATCGCTGAATGAGTTCAATGTGCCGGATATGGATGCACAGTTAATTCTTTTAAGCGTTTCAGAGGACAAACAGTTGAAAGTGGAGGATGTGTAAAATGGACAGTTTTGAGCAGAAAATAGCCGATTGCGTCAATCAAAAATTGACTGATGGTACAGTCGAAAAACTGATTGAGGAAAAATTGGAAAAGGGTGTTGCCGATGCCATAAGCGAGTTGTTTACATATCGTGGTAAGGCAAAGGAAATGCTTGTAGGCAAGTTCGAGGAAGTTATGATTCCGGTTATTGAAAAACATGATTTTAATCAGTATCTGACTAAATTAGATACTGTACTGACAGAGATTGTCAATAACACTTCCATAGCTGACAATGCGGTTATTCTGGATAATTTCAAGCAATTAATGAAGAATCCGGTTGATGATTTCAGTATTATTCCAATTTCGAGAATTTATGGAGAATGGCAGGACTATGTATCTGAAAACATTGATACCAGCAAGTTGGAAATTGATTACGACGATGAACCAAGTTATTACAACGCTAATACAAGTATGGAGGTAGAAAGAGCAGAAAGAACGTGGCTTAGTCATTCCGTAGATGAATATGTAGTTAAATTCACTTGCAAGGAAGATGAGGATTTGAATTGTGAATTTAAGTTGAGTGGCGGATATTCTGATTCACGATTACGAATTGATGCAACGACAATTCCTATGGATATTCATTCTCTGCGAACAATAAGTAAATTCGAGATTTTCATTCAGCAGTTAATGCGTGCATGGGTAAAAGTTGACTTAGATGTCATGAGTAGTTGTGATGATGTGGAGATTAAAGCTGAACCGGAAGCAGATTTCCATTAAGAGAGCGAGGTATCAGAATGAACTACATAAAAGCAAAATATCCAAACAGTACACGCAGTTACACGTTTAAGACCGAGGATTCTGTAAAAGCCGGTGACATGGTTGTAAATGCCAAAGGTGCAAAGCTGACAGTCACGGATGAAACTGTGGATATGAAGTGGGTGGAGACCTATGGCGCTGATAAGGTGGCGGTTGTGAAAAAGTATGAAGAGCCGGTAGATGCCGGAGAAAGCGAGGAATAAATAATTATGGCAGAAGCAAAGAAACAGGAAGTAGCAGTTAGGCAGGAAATGAATACAAAGCTTTCGTTCTACGCAAATCAGTACATCGGACTTATGGAGCGAGATTTCGAGGAACATGGTCTTGTATTTGACGATTATTCAAAGCAATGCGTTATGGCATCTATGAGTGCGATTTACAACCTTGTTACATCAAATAAGGCAGCTATGGAAAATCTGAATGGTTCTAATTTGCGACAGGTCATTGGGCAGGTTTCCAGCCTTAAACTTAATGCAAACGCAGTACCGAGAGAGTGCTATTTCCAGTTAAGGAATAAGCAAGACGTTAATGGAAATTGGTACAAAGAGGTTGAAATGGGCATCGAGGGAGATGGAAACGATGCGCTTCTTCGTAACTTCGGTGTTGGCGTTAAAAAGGTCTATCCGGTATGGCTTGTGAAAGAAGGAGATGAATTTACATACCCGAAGCATAAGGGTGTTGAAATCACTCCTCCAGAGTGGGAAGAAAAAGGATTGTCGCAGAAAGTCATTCGCGTTGTTTATCCGGTCGAGATGGACGGCGGAAAGATTGAATATATGATTGCCGAGCGAGAAGGTGTAAAAGGAAACCTTTTGGCTCATGTGCGCAACAATCTTTTGAATGAAACGTTTGGAATTTGCGAGAATAAGCGCAAGGCAACCGACAAGCAAAAAGCTGAAATTAAGGCTAAAAAGGACGAGATTATCAGTGCACTTCTCGGTTGCAAGACGTTGGAGGAAATGCTTGCTTGTGAAGTGGCAAGACCTTATATGAGCGCGGCATGGAAGGAAACTTCCGAAGCTATGATTGTCCGCAAGATGCGCAACAATGCAATTAAGAAGCATCCGAAAGACCTTAACGCTATGGCTACACAGTCGCTTATACAGATGGATGAAACATATCAGCAGACGCAGGAAGAAATTGCCGAAAACGCCAATTCAGAGGATTTCATTGTTGCAGATGCAGAAGTAAAGGAATCCGTGAAAGATGGTGTTGAGAAGTCGGTTTTAGCGCATTTGGATGCAGAAATTCCGGTGAAAGATGATCGAAAGATTTCTACAGATGCTGACGTTCCGGATTTTATGAAAGATTAGGAGGGCATTATGATTTTTGTTAAATTGGCGATTCTGTTATTCGCGTTATGGTTTGTTATCGGAAAAATTGTTGCTTCAAACATATCTCCACAAGAGCAGGCACTTCACAATCTCGGAGTTCCATATAAGCTTACGTTCGGAAGAGTTGTTTTAGCTATCTTATCGATTGCACTGTTGGCTGATGCTTTCGTTGCTTTGGTTTGGTTTTTGTTTTTCAGATAGGAGGAGTCTATGAGAGTTATATCACAGGACGGAACGCTTGATATGCCATATGAAGAGGTGATTGTTCAGAGATTCAAGTCAAGAATTTATTTTCTGAACAAAAACTTAACAGGTGTGGAGCAACTTACTGATGACATGCAAATTGCTGAATATTCCACCGAAGAAAAAGCAAAGAAGGCTATGAAAATGCTTAGAATTGCGTATGAAAATAATGTGTTTTATCATTGCACAGCTGGTTCAAAGTGTTTTGAAGAAGTAGGGAGTATTTTGAGCGAGGAACAATTTAAGAAAGCTACAACAGAATATTTTCAATTTCCGGCAGAGGAAGAATTGGAGTAGGGTATGGGAAAACATACAATGTCAGACTTATATCAGATGCAGTCACTTCCACTTTCTGCAAAAATAAGCATGACTGCACGTAGGATAAATGAATGGGTCAATGAATTTGGCGAAGATGGAGTGTATCTGTCATTTAGCGGTGGCAAGGATAGTACAGTTTTAGGACATATAATTAGAGAGGTTTGCGGATATAAAAATATTCCTTTTGTGTTCGTAGATGTTCCGACACAATATCCAGAGTTAAAGAAGTTTGCACAGACATTTGATAATCTTGTGATTTTAAAACCTAAGATTTCATTTGCAGAAGTTTGTGAAAAGTATGGATTTCCGATGATTAGCAAGGAAGTGTCAAATTGCGTAAGCGGTGCGAGAAAATATGTTAAATACCTTGACAGTCAAAAATCTAAAAACACAATCTTAACAGACAGACAGACAGACAGACAGACAATTCCGTATGCTTGCTATATGGCAGACCTGTTAGGAATAGACAGGAGAATAAACAAGCAGAACGAACAGTACAAGAGTTTGCAGATGGGGGCTATCCCTAGCGGTTCAGAATATAGGTTACGCAGACTGAATGGAGAACTGACAGATAGTAAAGGCAATTATAGTCAGTTTAATCAAGAAAAATATAAGTTCTTTCTTGATGCACCATTTGAAATAAGCGACTTATGTTGTGACATTATGAAGAAAAAGCCTGCGCACGATTACGAAAAGAAAACAGGAAGAAAGCCTATTATAGCAACTATGGCAAGCGAAAGCGTTATGCGTACACAAAAATGGCTACAGGACGGCTGTAATGCTTTTAATGTCACAAGACCACAAAGCAAACCTATGGCGTTTTGGACTGACCAAGATGTGTTACTTTATATCAAAGAGAATGCGAAACGCATGATTGAAGTCAGAATGAGCGATGACAAGATGTTTTACGGAAATAGGATTGTATACAAGAAAACAGGAGCGAGTGTCGAAAATACCGAATTTTATTTTCCAATATGTTCTGTTTATGGCGATGTGGTCACAGATTATGAAGCTATGGGACAATGTGAGAATCAGATGTCGTTTGCGGATTTTGGGATTTTTGACAAAGAAAGACCATTGCTGAAAACAACAGGATGCCAAAGAACAGGTTGTGTACTGTGCGGATTCGGATGTCACTTAGAGAAAGAAAGCAGATTTTTAAGACTGAAAGAAACACACCCTAAATTCCATAATCTGCTTTACATCTTGAAAAACAATGGCGTGACATACGCAGAAGCTATTGATTGGGTTAATGAACACGGAAATATGAATATTAAGTATTAAGAAAGTGAGGTGGTTTAAATGCTTATGCGATGTTGCGGTTCATCATCTGCAGGCAACAGTTACGCTTTAATCAGCAATAGTAGCGAAATTCTTGCAATTGAAGCCGGATGCAAATTTCTTGATTTTAAGAAGATGATCGATTGGAAAATCTATGATGTGGCTGGATGCATTGTGAGCCACGAGCACGGAGACCATGCACGCTACATAAAGGATTTCATGAGATCTGGTATTCCGGTTTACACGGCATTTGAAACACAGACCGCACTTGAAACCATTACAGGAGAGCGTACAATAGCCATTTCGCCACGCAGAACACGGCAAATCGGCAGTTTTACGGTAACACCATTCAATGTACCGCATGACACAGAAATTGAGTGCTACGGCTATTTAATCAAGCATGAAGAGATGGGACAGTTATTGTTCTTGACCGACTTGGAATACTGCAAGTACAATTTCTCGAAGCTGAACATTGAGCATATCATGGTTGAAGCCAATTATAGTATGGACTTGGTAGACCGGGACGAGCCAAATTACGAACACCGTTTGCGAGGTCACATGAGCCTTGATACGGCACTTAAATTTATTAAGACTAACGACAATCCTGCTTTACGAAATGTCGTTTTAATACACTTATCGGACACAAGCGGAAATCCCGCGTTATTCCTAAAACGAACGAAAGAAGCAATTGAATATGGAGCAAATGTTTATGTTGCAGAAAAAGGGCTAGAGGTTGATATGAACCTTTGTCCGTTCTGAAAGGAGAAAGCATGGAAAAGGGAACAAAATGCAGAGTTATTAGTGATGATTATGGGTTTTTTAAACCGGGAGAAATCGTTATTGCATTAGAAACCAATGATGTGCCATATTGTGCAAAAGAGTCGGCATATTCTCCGGAAAAAGCACTTATCAGTTATAAATCAAGCGAGTACAACGCTTTAAAAGAGCGTGAGCTTGAAGTAATCGAGGAATAACTAGGTTGAAACACCTTGGCAAAAGCCTAAAAGAAACTATCTTGTTTGGCGAATAGTTATCACAAACCTTATTGAAAGCCATGTTTTGGCGGTGCGTTCATCGTACCGCCCTTACAAAAGATTGGAGGAAAAAATTGAAATTATGTGAATACTGTATGGCTGAATTTGAGCCGAAACAACCAAATCAGAAATACTGTAGACCAAAATGCGCCAAAAGATTTGCGCAGTTTAGAAATTTTAAAAAGGCTGGAAGAACTGTGTATAAAAGAATATGCCCGAAATGTGGCAGGCTGTTTATGACGATAGACGAACACAAAATTGATTGTCAAGACTGCATCAGCATTGACGTTAAAGAACGCTTGAGAAAGCCAAAGAAAAAGGACGATGTAATCAAGGCCGTGAATCATATGGCGCGCGCTTCGGGAATGAGTTATGGAAAGTTTGTGGCTCAAATGAGCATGGAACCATTGGAGAGGAAGTGATTGGATTGGACTATAAGAAGTTTAGACAGGCAAAAGCTATTGAAGCAAAGAACAAAAAGCGTTGGCTGGAAGCAAATCCAAAGCTGGATGATGAAAGCGGGATTTACACGTTGGTAAGGATTGACGAGGATGGCTTTCGGTACGCCTACGTGGGACAGGCGAAACACATTTTGACAAGGCTTGCACAACATCTTGTTGGGTATCAGCACATTGATCTTTCGCTGAAAAAGCACGGTCTGTTTTCGCAAGACAACAAATATGGTTGGAAAGTTGGTTGCGCGCATTATCCAGAAAATGAGCTGGACGAGAAGGAGCAGTATATTATCAAACTGTATGCAGACAAAGGCTATCAACTTCGCAATAAAACAAGCGGTTCACAGGGCGAGGGCAAAGCTAAGATTGATGATTACCGTCCGGCAAAAGGCTATTATGACGGCATTAAACAGGGCAAAAAGAGTCTTGCCAAGGAATTATCGCATATCGCTGAAAAGCACCTTGAAATTCGTTTGAAGCCGGAGAAACAGGGTAACAAAGTTTCTGAAAAACAGTACGAGAAGTTTATGGCTTTGATTTCCGAAAATACATATGAGGAGAGTGATTAAATGGCAGAAGTCAAGTGGATTAAGATCACAACAGATGTCTTTGACGATGAAAAGATTCTGCTGATTGAGAGTATGCCAAGTGCGGATAGTATCATTACGATTTGGTTCAAACTTCTTATTCTTGCCGGAAAGCAGAATAACAACGGTGTGTTTATGATGAGCAACAAGTTGCCGTTCACGGATGAAATGCTTGCCACCATTTTTCGCAGAGATTTGAACACGGTAAGGCTTGCGCTTAAGACCTTTGAAGAATTTGGAATGATTGAAGTTGTTGACAACGTGATAACGATTCCAAATTGGAATAAGCATCAAACACTTGACGCTTATGAGAGGAAAAAGGAACGTGACAGGCTGTATCAGCAGAACCGGAGAAAGAAGCAGAAGAACCTGATTGAGCAAAAATCGCCCGATAAATCGTCTTATGTCGCCGTTTCAGATAAAGAAGAAGAAAAAGAAGAAGATAAAGAGAAAGAAAATATAAAAGAAAATTCGCTGTCGACCGATTCTAAAGAGCCATTTGATTTTGACGATGCTTGGAAAAAGACTTTTGATATATACCCCAAGAAAACAGCGTACAGTACCTCTAAAACAGCTTGGATGGATAAAGTGCTAGAAGTTATCGAAGAGAACCAACCGGACATTGCACGGCTGTTATACAAAGCCACAGAAGCATATTTGAGTGACTATCAAGAAAAGAATCCTGATGATACGGATTTTCGGTACATCCCCAAATATGTTGATTGGTTGAAAAATGATTGCGATTATTGGCTGCAGATCGTAGAGAAACGAGGTGATTGCATTTGACAGAAGCAGAATTCGGAGTAATAGGGTGCGTACTGATTGACAATGATGTGTTAAATAGCATCTGGCGAACGCTGAAACCGGAAATGTTTAGTTCAGATTTCGCGCAGGACACATACAAGGAAATGCTTGCCATGTATGACCGGAATGAAAGTATCGACCCAATGTCGTTATCAATGGCGCTTGAAAATCACAAATACACACAGGAGCAGATCAGCGAATTGATGAAATCCTGTATTTCGGGAACAATCACTTCAACTATGGTTAAAAGTTATGCCGATGCGGTTGCGAAAGAATACAAGGCGAGAATGGTTCGGGAAATGTACCAGAAATCCAGTTTAAAACCATGTGACATTGATGATACAATCAGCGATCTTCTTACAAGACTTGAACATTTGCAAGAGAGAAAGGAAGTAAAGCTAAAGCCAATTAAGCAGATTTCGGTTGAGAATAAAGACAAATATTTCAATGAAAGTGTTGGAGAGGGCGGTATAAAAATCGGGTTGTCGCAACTTGATGATGCGCTTGGAGACCTTGAACGCGGTGATGTAACAGTAATTGCCGCAAGACCGGCAGTTGGAAAATCCGCACTCACAACGCAGATTATTGGGAATATGGCAAAAAAAGGACTTAAAGTCGCATATTTCAACTTGGAGATGATCGATAAACAGGTGTATGAGCGATTTATTTCAAGACTTGCGGAAATCAGCTTAACGAGAATCAGAAGGGCAAAAGCGTTTCTTGGTGATGAACAGGAAAAATTCAACCAAGCAAATGAAGAAATGAGTAATTATCAATTATGGATTGCATCCGGGACTGTATCTCCGAGAGAGATAAAGTCAGAATGCAGACACCAAAGCTTTGACGTTATCGTTGTTGACTATCTGCAATTGCTTATGCCGGATAACAGATATTCCGGAAGAAATGAAGAAGTAGCATCAATTTCAAGAGGTTTAAAATCTGTTGCAAGAGACTTAAATGCACATGTAATAGCACTTTCACAGATAACAAGAGCTTCCGAAAGCAGAGATACAAAAGAGCCTACCATGGCAGAGTTGAGGGAATCTGGAGCAATCGAACAGGATGCGTCAAACATAATTATGCTGTGGAATTTGTCAGACAATGACAAGGGAGCCAAGGGTGCAAAAATCGAAAAGAACAGACAGGGAATAACAATGCGTGAAGCAATGGAGTTTGATGGAGATCACATGAAGTTTGTTGAAATCGACAAGCCATTTGACGATGTTGTGGCAGAAATCAAGAAGAAAGAGCGTGGCGACGGATTCAAGCCATACAATGGCAATTGTCCGTTTTAGAGGCAGTGGCTATGGCAAGTGCAAAAATCGAAAAAGGTTCGGAAGAATGGCAAGTATTCATGGATTATTGGAAGTTTATCCAAGACTACTACGCGCCGGATAATGACGATGCATGGTGGCAGGAAGTGATGAAAGCCGGAGAAAAACTGATAAACAAGTACAAAGGTATGGAAATCGAGGAGCGTGCAAGACAGCTTGTATTGAGCCATTTTTCATGGTTGGAAATTACATACAGAAAGGGCAAAAATGTCGGAACAAAGATTGTATGAGATTGTTAATCTCAAAACAGGGCAAGTATACAACCGGGCGAAAAGCAACGAGGTAAGAATGGTGATCGGGTTGCCAAGACATATTCAAATCGGTCAAGTTGCGAATTCCAAGGATAAAACATACAAAAACTGGTATGTTCAAATGCTTGACGATCGGTGCGAAAGAGTCTTTCGGAAATCAAAAATTTACCCATTTACGAAAAAGACGTACAAGCAGTGGGAAAATCTGAATCGGAGGTATTCGCAGGTATGAGCAATGCATTAAAGAGAAAAAGTAATAAAAATCTGTTTTTTACAAAGCAGGATACTAAGATCATTGGCAGGAATAGCTTCGAAAAGCGAAATTCTGATGCAGTTATCACAAGATCATACAAAGAGTTTGTTGTGATCGGCTATATTATCCTGCACGACAAATTCGGATTCGGGCAGAAACGCATTGTGCGATTGCAGGAATTATTGAAACAGTATTTAGATGTCGCGTCTGCCGGTGGCGAGAATGGGAGAGATTTGTCCGTAATACTGAAACAGAAACATGAGATTGACGTTCAAGAGAAAGTGAGAAGTGTGCCACAAAGACAGCTTATGATCTTGTACGCAAAGAAAGGATTCTGCATCGAGCGAGAAGCCTACAGACTTTCCAGTGCGTCATTGTTTAACTATTTTGCACTGACACTTACGATTCTAAAAAAGGAATTTAAGCTGTCTGTTAAGCAGCTGCAGGAGTTTTCGGATAAGTTTGTTGATTATATTGATACGTTAGCTAATTACAAGCAGTTTCAGTTGACGGTTCCTATGATAGCTGAAACGTTAGCTGATGAGATTAAGTTTGTATGTGATTTGGAGGTTTAATAATATGACAAATAAAGAAAAATACGGAGATGAGATTATAGAACTTGCGACAAACACAGCTGTGTTTGGATTAAAAAATGGAAAGCCTGCAATTTGCGGAGAAATTAAATGTGAAGAGTGCGATTTTTATGAATCAGATTCGTGCAAAGGTAGTGCGTATAATTTCCGCGAATGGCTTAATTTGGGGTATGTTGAGCCGCCTGTTGATTGGAGTAAGGTTGCAGTCGATACGCCGATTTTGGTAAAAGATTGCGAAAGTGGTGAATGGCTTCCGATGCATTTTGCAAAATATGAAGACGGGCATGTGTTTGCATTTAGAAACGGAATGACATCATGGAGTTCGCATTGCGATATGTTCTATTGGGAATATGCCAAGCTTGCAGAAAGTGAGGAATAGACATGGAGAGATTAACAGTAAAATGGGCGGATAAAGTTTATGACACATTTGACCCTGTAGACGTTGTGGATAATGAGTATTCAAAAGCAAATTACAATAAAATTCTAACTAAGTTAGGAGATTATGAGGACTTAGAGGAACAGGGCAGACTTATCAAGCTACCTTGTAAGGTGGGAGATACAGTTTATTGTATTTTCACCAGATACACTAGATGCACATTTGGCAATGAGGAATTCGACGAATATAGTTGCCAAGGGTGCGAGTATGAGTGTGACAGCAAAAAAGAAAATTATGTACAAGATATGAAAGCATATAGCCTTGATTGGATTGTAACAAATTTGAAGAATATTGGCAAAACAGCGTTCCTTACAAAATCAGAAGCAGAAGCAAAGCTGAAAGAATTGAGAGGTGGAAAAAATGGAAAAATTTCTTGAAAGTGTAAACAAGCGTGACTTTGATAGAAGAATATCGGAAGTTGTTGAAATGCTTGAGGAAAAACAACTCTACGGAACTATCAGTTTGATAAAAGATTTGAAATATTACCTTGACTTAGCCACAAAGGAAAAGACGCACGACTGCAACTGCCAGCATAACAGCAATTCAATAGATAACGAGCCTTGTTGCAGATGTGATAGCAAAGTTTCAGAAAATGATGATGCAAAAAACAAAGTTACATTTCTTGAAATTATCGTAAGGATGATAGACAACAAGCCGTATTACGAAATCAAGTACAAAAAAGTCGGCGAAGATTATTACCATGTAGGTTACAGTTCATTTAATATTGATAATGTATTGAAATGGCGTGATGAGTGTTTTGAACTTGTTGATTTGAAAGTGACCAATGCCGACAGGATAAGGAATATGTCAGATGAAGAGTTGGCAGATTTTCTAGCAACTGTAACAAGTGATGCTATATGTGGAAGTTCATGGGATTATGATGGATGGATAAAAGAACTTCAATCAGAAGCAGAATAGGAGAGCGTATGGAAGATAGATGCTTATTCCGCGGCAAGCGGACTGATAATGGAGAATGGGTGCAAGGATGTCTGATTACTGATGAAACAGAAGATTCTAAACGTTTTATCGGTTATGTGATCGGAACCGATGAAGATGGCATTCCTCATGATTTGGATGTTGTGCAGGTAGAGCCATCAACCATCTGCCAGTGCACCGGACTTAAGGACGAGAATGGCGAGCTGATTTGGGAGAATGATATTGTAAAAGACTTATTTAGTGATGTTTGCGCGCAAATCAAATACGGCAGTTATCAGAACTGCTTTGATAGCACCAAAACTGAACACGTTGGATTTTATGTAGGCTGGTCAGGCAAGCATACTAAAAGATATAGAAAAGATTTAGGCTATTGGATAAATATGGTTGATGCAGAAGTTATCGGCAATACGTTTGACAATCCGGAACTGTTGGAGGTGCAGAAATGATTAAAGGTAAAAAAGTAACCATGAATGATAAGTATTATGTATCGGAGAAGAATAAAGGCAAGGTATTTAAGGTTGTCAGCGAGCCGTACAACATGTGTGGAACGATGGTTGTTAAATTAGAAGGATTTGCCGGATGCTATGCCTTGGATGGGTTGACGGAGGTGCCGGAATGACAGAGAATGAAGCAATCGAATTGCTGAAAAAAGCCAATAGAGATAATGACATGATTTGTATTCTTCCTAAATCAGATATGGGGAAATGTTTGATTAAGGCACTGGAAGAGGTGCAACAGTACCGCACAATCGGCACGTTGGAAGAATGCCGGGCGGCGGTGGAGAAACAGAACGTCAACAAGGAATTGGAAAGTCACGATGAAAAACACATTCTTGAATGCTGTATCAGCCTTATGCAGGAAATGGTTAATGAGTTTGCAGAGTGGTACAGATGGCAACATGGAGAGGATGCGATTGAGGAACTTGACAAGGAAGAGAGGTTTTGTTTTAGAAAATCATACTTCCGCATTGTACAGGAACTGTTTCTTTTAGGCACAAACCACTCCGGCGGTACATCTACCAGAGCGAAGTGTGAGCAGTTAGGCGTTGATAGTGCAGAAGAAATTGAATTTGATTGGAGTGATGAAGAATGATGTTTCAATCGTACATAAATTTCATTCTACTAATACTTATAGCCATTAGGTTAGATATTCTAACAAAATTTGGAGTCAATCTTTTTTGCGTTCTGTCAGTTATAGCAATGATCGGACATGAGATTTTTGATTATTTGAAAAAAAGGAGATAAAAACGATGGGACTGATTGATGCAGACGCACTAAAAGAATATTGCATGCGTGCGAGTAAATCTGATGATGATTTTAGGAGAGTAAGTTTGGCAACATTGGCGAGCGTGATAGATGCGCAGCCGACCGCCTATGACCCGGACAAGGTTGTGGAACAGTTAGAAGCATACAGTAATGCAGATGAAGCAGAAAGACTTGGAACGATGCCAGTAGTGGAGCTTGCAGACGCAATTAAAATTGTGAAAGGCGGTGGAGTAGAATGACAAGTAAAAAATTATGTGAAATGTGCACGGAGTATTCTGCTGACGAAAAATGTGAGTACAAAAATACTTGCGAATTGCAAAAGATTTTGACGGAAAACAAAGATCTGAAAGCGGAAAATAAACAACTTAAAGCGAAAGTCGAAGAACTAGAAATTGAAAAATCATGGAGTGATTCTCCGGACATGATGGGAAAGTGAGGTGGAGTAAATGGCAATTAAACCGATTTTGTTCAATAACGAGATGGTTCGGGCGATTCTGGACGGAAGAAAGAGCTGTACCAGACGGCTTGTAAAATTCTTTTCAGGAGAAAATCCACGATGGACTGGATATATTAAAGATGGACTGATGTTGTATAACGGAAAAAATGAGCCGTGTATCAGAAAAGCACCGTATCACACGGACGATATACTGTACGTGAGAGAAACATGGAGCGAAGCATATGAAGAGGGAACATATATTTACAGGGCTGATGATAAGCTGGCAGACTTGCCAACGTTCAAGGAATCATCAAAACTGATATACCGTCCGTCCATCCACATGCCGAAAGAAGCCGCACGTATCTGGCTAAAGGTTACGGATGTCAGGGTGGAGCGGCTGCAAGAGATGAAGCCGGTTGATGCGATAAAAGAGGGAGCTTATTCCGACTGTTGGGATTGTCTTAATACATACGGAGAAAGCGGTTCGCAGTGCTGTTATGGGACAGAAGAACAGTGCAGTCAATGTGATGAAGTGATGATGGAATGGGAAAAACTTTGGAACTCCACCATCAAGAAATCCGACCTCAATCGCTACGGTTGGGATGCTAATCCGTGGGTATGGGTTATCGAATTTGAGCGGTGCGAGAAGCCGGAAGGAGTGTGAATGATATGCCGAAAGGAACAGAGGAAACCTGTAGCAGTGAATATATGCCGGATTGGCTAAAGAAATGCTTGACCTGTAAACATGCGTATAAGACCAAAGGCAACGATCTTGAGTGGAAATGCCGTTGTAGAAACGGTAAATGCAACTACAAAAAATATAAATAATTGATTAAGTTGATATGCTAGGATGCGCAAAGATGCCTAAAGCAGTAGTGGCAATGAGTATGCCGGAATGTGGAATCATGTGCTACTTAGCACAATATTAAAATTATCAGAAAGGAAATGGTTGTGCGCACATAAAACCGAGGTTTCCTTTTGGTAGATTTAGAATGATAGTACATTGTTTATTTGAACAGTCTGGCACATTCAAGAATGCTTTCAAGAAGTATGGAATTGAAGCCTACGACTATGATATTCAGAATGAATTTGGCGAAACAGATTATGTTACTGACATTTTTAAAGAGATAGAAGGGGGGGTATCAAGGTGAGCCGAGTTTGTTTGATAAGATAAATCCTGATGATTTGATATTTGCATTTTTCCCTTGCACTTATTTTGAATGTCAAAGCCAATTATGGTTTTCTGGTAATAATTATTCACAAAGAAATTGGAGTTTGGAAAAGAAATGCGAAAGTGCAATAAAAAGGCACGATGCATTGAATGAATTTTACGGATTACTTAATAAATTAGTCATAAATTGCATAAGGCGAAAAATAAGATTAGTTATAGAAAATCCGTATAATCAACCGCATTATCTTACATCGTATTGGTGCTTAAAGCCTGACCTGGTAGACAAAGATAGAACACAAAATGGAGATTACTATAAAAAAGCCGACACAATATTGGTTTGTGAATTTTAAACCCAAAAACAATCTAGTATTCGAAACTATTGATTATGTAAAAACGAAAATAATAGCAAAAAGTAGGGTAAATGACGATGGACTATCAGTTAAAACGCAAAGGTCAATGATACATCCACAGTACGCAGATAGATTTATCAGACAATATATTCTTGATGAAGAAATATGGAGAAATAAATAGTTTTATCAATTATTATCAGATTTCCAAAATTAAAAAATCTAAATATCAACCAATAAAATAAGGAGAAATGGCTTATGAAATTTACAAAATTCATTAAGCCAGAACTTGAACACATTAAAGAAAATGCCAATTTCACGGAAGAAGAGGAGAGGATTTTCTCTCTTCTCTGCCGTGGTTTTTCACAAAAGCAAATATCCACAAAAGAAAATCTATCACTAAGAACGATAGAGTACAGAGTGAGAGATATAAAGGATAAAATAGAAAGAACGGGGGTATTTGATTGGATGAAAAAGAACTGTTGAAATATGCCGTTGATAGTGGTATTCTCGACATAGCACTTGTGCAGAAACAAGTCACTATGCAAAAGAGAGAGAAATTACTCAACAAAAACCCTTATAAAATCTATCAAGGAAAGGATGAGAACTGGTACTCATATCTGCCGGATGAAGTAAAAGGCAGACGTAAAATCAAGGCAAAGCGCAGAGAAGCGGTCGAGCAGAAAATCATTGATTATTGGAAAGAGAAAGAGGATGACCCTACGATAGAGGAAATCTTCAACCGTTGGATTTCACAAAAGCTGGAACTTGAAGAAATCAGCAGGGCAACCTATGACAGATACTTAATGGACTTTCAGAGATACTTTGACGACATCAAGGATAAGAAAATCAAAAGTGTAGACGAATGCGACCTTGAAACGTTTATACGAAACAGCATTCATGATTTCGACATGACTTCCAAGGCATTCTCAAACTTTCGGACGCTGATTTATGGAATCTTTAAGTATGCCAAGCGGAAGAAGTATGTTAAGTTTTCAATTACATACACGCTGAAAGATATGGATATATCGCCAAAAGCATTTAAGCACGTAGTTCGGCAGGCAAAAGACCAAGTATATATGCCGGATGAAAAGGAACGCATGGAGATGTACTTAAGGAATCACTTGGATATTGTGAACCTTGGATTGCTATTTATGTTTAAGACAGGAGTTCGTGTCGGGGAATTGTCGGCATTAAAGCGGAAAGATGTTGAAAACTACACGGTTGCTATCAATTCTACAGAGACTCGTTACCGTGATGATGATGGCTTTCACTATGAGGTCAAAGATTTTCCGAAATCAGAAGCCGGATTGCGATTTGCCATATTGCCGGATAAGTACAAATGGATTCTTGATGAAGTACGAAAGAGAAATCCCTTCGGGGAATATCTATTCGAGAGAGACGGAGAGCGTTTGAAATCCTACAACTTTCGTGAACGTTTGCGGTATATCTGCGAACATGAATTGCGAATGAAAGTGAAATCTCCGCACAAAATCCGAAAGACATACGGAAGTATTCTTCTTGACGGAAAAGTGAAAGAGTCCACAATTCTTGATACTATGGGGCATACAGACATTAGTTGCACAAAAGATCATTATTATTTTGATCGTACCGGAATTGAGGAAAAGAGACAGGAACTTGACTTAATCGAAGCATTATGAGTCCCTAGTACTCAAAGGTACTCAAAGAAAAATTGAAAGAATGGCTATTTTAAGCCATTTCAAGACAATTACTTTAGGGTTCGATTCCCGTACGGACTGCTGAAGTTCTTATCTGATTGGGTAAGAACTTTTTGTTTTATGAAAGAAATACACAAAATCCCTTGAAATCAGGGAAAAAGAGTGATATGATAACAAAAGTAACATAGAAACTAAGGTTGAGAGAGGGCAGATGTCCTCTCTCAAATTTTTGTGAAAATGTGTTTTATGTCAAAGAAAAGAGGTGGTAATATGTCAAAGGCAAGTACTTATGAGGCAAAGACAGAACAACTGATTCTTCCGATTCTGGAGCGTATGCAGTTTGAACTGGTAGATGTAGAATATGTCAAGGAAGGCAGCACGTATTATCTGCGGGCGTATATTGACAAAGAAGGCGGCATTACAATCAACGATTGTGAAGCGGTGGCACGTGAGATGAATGAACTGCTCGACCGTGAAGATTTTATTCCGGATTCCTATACATTTGAGGTAAGTTCTCCGGGACTTGGCAGACCTTTAAAGAAAGAAAAAGATTATGTCCGCAATATGGGCAAAGAAATTGAGATCCGTACCTACCGTGCAATCGACCGCTGCAAGGAATTCACAGGAATTTTAAAAGCGTATGATGATACATCTGTGACGATTGCAGATGAGAACGACAAAGAGACCACCTTTTTAAAGACAGATATTGCACTGATCCGACAGGCAATTGATTTTTAGGACAATGACTTATAGAGCAGTTTATAGAAAAGCCCGTTTTGCGGAGGTAAACTGCGCAGGAGATATCGCTTATGCGATACCTCATATGTGGAAAACACGATAAATATATATGGAGGATAAAAATCATGAATAATGAGTTATTGGATGCGTTAACGATACTGGAGAAGGAGAAAAACATCAGTAAAGAAACGCTGCTGGAGGCAATTGAAAATTCCCTTTTAACTGCCTGCAAAAATCACTTTGGAAAGGCTGACAACGTAAAAGTTGTGATTGATCCGGATACCTGCGAATATCATTGTTATCAGGAAAAAACAGTGGTAGAGACCGTGGAAGATCCGATTGAGCAGATCTCTTTGCAGAATGCCCAGATGATCAATGGAAAATATACATTGGGCGATATCGTTCAGGTAGAAGTAAAATCCAAGGAATTTGGCCGTATTGCAACACAGAATGCCAAGAACGTGATCTTACAGAAGATTCGTGAAGAAGAACGAAAAGTGATTTATGATGAGTATTTCAGCATGGAAAAAGAAGTCGTAACAGGTGTTGTTCAGCGTTATGTCGGACGCAATGTCAGCATTAATCTGGGAAAAGCAGATGCACTTCTGACCGAAAGCGAGCAGATCAAGGGCGAAACATTCCAGCCGACCGAACGTATCAAAGTGTATATCCTGGAAGTAAAGGCTACTTCCAAGGGACCAAAGATTCTTGTATCAAGAACCCATCCGGAACTGGTCAAGAGACTGTTTGAGTCCGAAGTTTCCGAAGTACGTGATGGCATTGTTGAGATCAAGGCAATTTCACGTGAGGCAGGAAGCCGTACCAAGATTGCTGTATGGTCCAATGATCCGGATGTTGATCCGGTTGGTGCCTGTGTCGGATTAAACGGTGCACGTGTTAACGCGATCGTCAATGAGCTGCGCGGAGAGAAAATCGATATTATTACCTGGGATGAGAATCCTGCCATCCTGATCCAGAATGCATTAAGTCCTGCAAAGGTGATTTCCGTTATTGCGGACGCTGACGAGAAAGCAGCAAAAGTTGTGGTTCCGGACTACCAGTTATCTCTTGCAATCGGCAAAGAAGGACAGAATGCCCGTCTGGCTGCCCGTCTGACCGGATTCAAGATCGATATCAAGAGTGAGACACAGGCAAGAGAGTCCGGGGATTTCCTTGATTATGAGAACGATTATGAAGACGATGAATATGACGATAATTATGAGTATGATGAGGAAGGCTATTACAAAGATCCGGATGCAGCAGAGGAGACTTCTTCCGATGAAGAGCCGGCAGAAGAAGCACCTGTAGAAGAAATACCGGTAGAAGAAACTTCCTCTGAGGAGTAATTATGGCAAATAAAAAAATTCCATTGCGCAAGTGTGTCGCCTGTAATGAAATGAAAGAAAAGAAGGAAATGATCCGGGTAATCAAAACACCGGAAAATGAGATTATGCTGGATGCCACCGGTCGCAAAAACGGCCGTGGAGCATACATCTGTGCAGATCCTGGGTGTCTTCGCCTGGCAAGAAAAAACAAGGGACTTGAGCGCTCCCTTAAGACTGCAATTCCGCAGGATGTGTATGAAAGTCTGGAAAAGGAGATGAGTACACTTGCATAATGATCCCGTATTATCCATGATTGGAATAGCAGCAAAGTCTGGAAATGTTGTAAGCGGTGAGTTTTCTACAGAAAAAGCAGTAAAAACAGGTCATGCATATCTCGTGATTGTCTCTGCGGAGGCATCCGGGAACACAAAAAAGAGTTTTTGTAATATGACGGATTTTTACCATGTGCCATGCTACTGTTACGGAAGCAAGGAAGCACTTGGACGCTGTATCGGAAAAGAATTCCGTGCATCACTTGCCGTGACAGATGAGAATCTGGCGAGGGCCGTAGAAAAGAAGCTCAAAGAGCACACCGTATAAAAATATAAAACTGAATAACGGAGGTAAATTCATTTATGGCAAAAATGAGAGTTCATGAACTCGCGAAAGAGTTAAATATAAAATCACAGGATATTTTGGATAAATTAAAAAATACAAAGTTTGACGGAAAAAGTGCATCCAGCAATATGGAAGATGAAGCACAGGCACTGATCCGCGGAGCTTTTGCAAAAGAGACAAAATCGGCAGCAGATGCAAAAAAACCGGAAGCTGCAAAGACTGGTGCAGGAAAACCAGCGGATGGAAAGGAACGTCCAAAGAAGAAATCCAGCATCACAGCCGTATTTAATGCACAGTACAGCAAACAGTCCAGAAAGCCGGCAAACGGAAATAACAACAACCGTGGAAACGGAAATGGAAACGGTAATAACAGAAGACGGGAGGACAATAAGCGTCCGGCACAGCACAGCATCATTCGTCCGCGTCCGGTCGGGGAGCGTGCTATGCGTCCGATCAGTGAGCGTACGCCTTCGCCGACAGCGGATCTTGAAGTAAGTAAGCCGGCAAACAATAAACCGGCAGAAAACACAAATACCCGCAACAGCCAGGAAAACCGCGGAAACAACAATCATTCCGGTGGCGAGAGAAACAACAGACCGCAGAATGACAGAAACAATGACAGAGGCGGGGAGAGAAATAATAACCGTCATCAGGGAGATAGAAACAATAACAATCGTCCGAACGGAGACAGAAACAACAGCCGTCCACAGAACGACAGAAACAATAACGGCAGAAAGAACCGTTTCAGTAAAGAGCCGGCAGCAGTTGCAGCACCGGAAGAAATCCGCGGAAAGGACTCCCGTGGAAATAATGACCGCCGCAATAACAACAATAATCATCGGAAAGATCATGATAAACTCGGCGGAAAGAAACAGGAAAATTATGTAAACCTTGAGAAGCACGGCGGCAGAAAGAAACCACAGCAGCAGCCGAAGCCGAAGGAAGATGAAAATGTAATCAAGACGATCACACTTCCGGAAAAGATGACAATCCGTGATCTGGCAGACAAGATGAAACTGCAGCCATCTGCCATTGTAAAAAAACTCTTTATGAAGGGTGAAATGGTAACGGTAAATCAGGAAGTAGATTTTGAGACAGCGGAAGAAATCGCACTGGAGTTTAACTTTATCTGCGAGCCGGAGGAGAAGATTGATGTCATCGCGGAACTCTTAAAAGAGGATGAAGAAGATCCGAAGAATCTGGTTCCACGTCCACCGGTTGTCTGTGTTATGGGTCATGTCGATCATGGTAAAACATCCCTGCTGGATGCGATCCGTTCCACACGTGTGACAGACCGCGAGGCCGGTGGTATTACCCAGCATATCGGTGCATCTGTGGTGTCCATCAATGGACAGAAGATCACATTTTTGGATACTCCTGGTCATGAGGCATTTACCGCAATGCGTATGCGTGGTGCAAATTCTACCGATATTGCAATCCTGGTTGTCGCTGCAGATGATGGTGTTATGCCACAGACCATCGAGGCAATCAACCATGCAAAGGCTGCCGGTGTAGAAATCATCGTTGCTGTCAACAAGATTGATAAGCCGAGTGCAAACATTGAAAAAGTAAAGCAGGAGCTTTCCGAATACGAACTGATTCCGGAAGACTGGGGTGGAAGTACGATTTTTTGTCCGGTTTCTGCACATACTAAGGAAGGTATCGACAATCTTCTGGAAATGATCCTTCTGACTGCAGAAGTGATGGAACTGAAAGCAAATCCAAACCGTAATGCAAGAGGTCTGGTCATTGAAGCACAGCTGGATAAGGGACGCGGTGCAGTAGCAACCGTTCTGGTTCAGAAAGGAACACTTCATGTCGGAGATTCCATTGCCTGTGGAAGCAGCTACGGTAAAGTCCGTGCCATGATCGACGACAAGGGACAGCGTGTGAAGAAGGCAACTCCTTCCACACCGGTAGAGATCCTCGGATTAAACAGTGTACCGGCAGCCGGAGAGACATTTGTTGTCTGCGATTCCGATAAGGAAGCAAAATCATTTGCAGATACTTATATTTCAGAGGAAAAGAACCGCCTGATCGAAGATACCAAGGCAAAGATGTCACTGGATGATCTGTTCTCCCAGATCCAGTCCGGAAATATGAAGGAACTTGATATTATTGTAAAAGCGGATGTACAGGGTTCTGTTGAGGCAGTGAAACAGTCACTTGTGAAACTGTCCAATGAAGAAGTGGTTGTAAAAGTGATCCATGGTGGTGTCGGCGCAATCAACGAATCTGATGTTATTCTTGCTTCCGCATCCAATGCGATCATCATCGGATTTAATGTCCGTCCGGACCCGATTGCAAAAGTTACCGCAGACAATGAGGGTGTAGATATCCGTCTGTACAAGGTTATTTACAATGCGATCGAGGATGTAGAGGCTGCCATGAAGGGTATGCTTGATCCTGTATTTGAGGAGAAAGTTATCGGTCATGCAGAAATCCGTCAGATCTTTAAGGCATCCGGTGTCGGTAATATTGCCGGTTCTTATGTACTTGACGGTGTGATGGAACGCGGATGTAAAGTTCGTATTTCCAGAGAAGGCGAGCAGATCTTCGAGGGAGATTTAGCATCCCTGAAGCGTTTCAAGGATGATGTCAAGGAAGTTAAGGCCGGATATGAATGTGGTCTTGTATTCGAAGGCTTTAATGACATTCAGGAACTTGATCAGGTAGAAGCTTATAAGATGGTAGAAGTACCAAGATAGGATAGAATATGAGAAAAAACAGTATTAAAAATATTCGGATCAATGAGGAAGTGATGCGTGAGCTTTCCAATATTATCCGCGGGGAAATCAAAGACCCGCGGATCAATCCGATGACCAGTGTAGTTGCAGTGGAGGTCGCTCCGGATCTGAAAACGGCAAAGGCCTATATCAGTGTGCTGGGGGATGAAAAATCACAGCAGGATACGATTGCAGGACTTCGCTCCGCAGAAGGATTTATTCGCAGGAGCCTGGCAAAGTCCGTAAATCTGCGCAACACACCGGAGATCAAATTTGTATTGGATCAGTCCATTGAATATGGAATCCATATGTCAAAAATGATTGATGAAGTGACCAAAGATATAAAGGAGAAACCGGATGAAGAAGCTTGATGAGATTCTTGCAGGGAAAAAATCGGTAGGTCTTGCCGGACATGTACGTCCGGATGGGGATTGTGTGGGCTCCACACTCGGAGTTTACAACTATATCCGGAAATATTATCCGGATGTGGATGTGCGATTGTATCTTGAGCCGATTCCCAATATCTTTAAATTTCTGAATTTTTCATCGGAAATCCGCAGTGACTATGAGGAATCCGTGGTGTTTGATTTGTTTATCGCCATGGACTGCGGAGATGAGAAACGTCTGGGGAATGCTGCACGTTATTTTCAGGAAGCAAAGCATACAGCCTGTATTGACCACCATGTCAGTAACCAGAGTTTTGCAGAGGAAAATTATATTTTCCCGGATGCAAGTTCCACTTGTGAGCTGATCTGTGAACTGTTAGATACGGAGAAGATCACAAAAGAAATCGCGGAATGTCTTTATACCGGAATGGTTACCGATACCGGAGTGTTTCAGTATTCCTGCACGTCTTCCTCCACGATGAATATGGCGGGCATGCTGATGGATAAAGGAATTGATTTCACAAAAATTGTGGATGAAGCTTTTAATCAGAAAACATACAACCAGAACCGTGCCATGGGACAGGCGCTGCTTTCCAGCAGACTTCGTCTGGGTGGCAGAGTAGTGACTTCTTTTCTGACGCTTGAAGAGATGCATGCACTGGAAGTTCTTCCAAAACATATGGAAGGAATCGTGGAGCAGATGCGCAATACCAAAGATGTGGAACTTGCAGTATTCCTTTATGAGAATGAGGATCATACGTTTAAAGTAAGTTTTCGTGTAAACGGTGCGTTTGATGCGGCATCGCTTGCGATGCATTTTGGCGGCGGCGGACATGTCAAGGCTGCCGGATGTACCGTGGAAGGACCGGCAGAAGAGGCAATTGAGCGTATTCTTGCCGAGGTTGAGAAGAGATTATAATATGATAAACGGAATTATAAATGTTTATAAAGAGCGGGGCTTTACTTCCTTTGACGTGGTAGCAAAGCTCCGCGGCATTTTACATGAGCGTAAAATTGGACATACCGGAACGCTCGATCCGGAAGCGACCGGAGTACTTCCCGTATGCATCGGAAATGCAACAAAGGTATGTGAACTTCTGACGGATAAGGATAAAGTGTATCGTACGGTGATGCATCTTGGCATTACAACCGATACACAGGATATGACCGGAACGGTGAAAGAAGATCGTTCCAGAGAGGCTGCATTGCTGAAAGAACAGACCGTGGAAGCGGCTATTTTGCAGTTCGTTGGAGATTATGAGCAGATTCCGCCAATGTACTCGGCACTCAAAGTCAACGGAAAGAAGTTATGTGATCTGGCCCGCGCCGGAATTGAGGTAGAGCGGAAAGCCCGCACGGTTAAAATTTTTTCCATAGAAATTGAAAAAATCAATCTTCCTTATGTGACGATGCAGGTGCACTGTTCCAAGGGAACTTATATCCGTACGCTGTGTGCGGATATCGGAGAGGTGCTTGGCGTAGGCGCGTGTATGGAATCCCTGGTCCGGACAAGAGTGAGTGCTTTTCCTCTGGAAGAGGCACACACGTTGGCAGAAATTGAAAAGATAAGGGATGAAGGAACGCTGGAAGAACTGATTCTTCCGGTGGACCGCGTGTTTGATGGAAAGACGAAACTGACGGTTGTACCGGAAGCGTTTCGTTTTCTTCAGAATGGAAACCGTTTAAACGATGGAAATTTTACGGATGTTCCGGAAAAAATTGCGGATGGTGAGCAGGTACTGGTTTATGATCCGATGGGACATTTTTACGCTGTATATCAGTATGAGAGAGAAACAAAGGACTATAAAGTCCGGAAAATGTTTGGTGCATAAATATGATTTGCTGGAATAAGATAGAAGATTTTCATATAGAAGAACCAACGGCATTGTCGCTGGGAAAATTTGACGGAGTACACCGTGGACACGAAGCACTGATTGAGCACCTTCTGGAAAAGAAGAAAGAAGGGTTAAAGGCCGTTGTTTTTACGTTTGATATTCCACCGAAAAAACTTACGGAGAATAATAATTACCGTGTCCTTTCGACCAATAAAGAAAAGCAGGAAATTCTCAAAGAACGTGGAATTGATTACCTGTTGGAATGTCCGTTTACCAAAGAAGTCATGTGCATGGAGCCGGAGGCTTTTGTTGCATGGATTGTAAAAAGTCTGCATGTAAAGAGCATGGTAGTCGGATCGGATTTCCGGTTTGGCCATAACCGGAAAGGGGATCATATTCTGCTGGAAAAATTGTCCGCGACATATGGCTATACCCTTAGGGTGGTAGACAAGATCCAGTATGAGGGACGGGACATCAGCAGTACGTTTGTGCGGGAACAGATCATAAAAGGCAATATTAAAAAGGCAAATGATCTGCTTGGGTATCCGTTTTTTGTAAAGAGTGAAGTGATTCATGGAAGGCAGCTTGGAAGAACCCTCGGAATCCCGACGATCAATATGGAACTTGTGGCCGAAAAACTTCTTCCGCCGAAAGGTGTATATGCAACTGCGGTAGAGATTGGTGGAAAATATTACACAGGTGTGACAAATGTCGGATGCAAACCGACCGTCAATCATTCCAATAAAGTAAATGTGGAGACGCATATACTGGATTTTTCCGGTGATCTGTACGGATATGAACTAAAGGTCAGTTTTTATTCTTTTATACGTCCGGAACAGAGATTCTCGTCTGTAGAGATGTTAAAAGAACAGATGGAAAGAGACATTGAAACGAGCCGCAGTCGTATGATGTCGATAAACGGCGACATGTAAACATATTACATAAATATTACAAAAATATGTTGACATTGTAATTATTTGTTGTTATACTCGTTTTGTTATGAGATTTCATGAGACATGAGGGAGGAATCTGTGAAATGAATCGTATGACAAAAAAGAGAGTTGGAATGGTACTTGCTTTTTCTCTGACACTGACCGGTGCGGCAGCCTATATCGGGATACAGCAAGGAAATACAGATAAAACAGAGACGGCCGGATCGCTCACAGCCGGTGTTTCCGCATCTTTGAATGCAAGCGAAGTGGAGGCGCTGGATGTGACGGCAGGAGTAACCAGTCAGCTGTATGATAAAACAGATGTTGCGGTGGCTGCGAATGAAAAGCAGATGGTTGCACAGGGAATCGAAGATACGCAGACAAAAGAAGCGGTTTCGGAAAATACCACGGAGGATACCAGCATCTGTGGGTATAAAAATCTTGGAATCGCGCAGGTGCAGGGAAGCCTGAATGTGCGAAAAAAGGCATCCACAGACAGTAAAGTTGTTGGAAAAATGACGGATAAAGATGCCTGTGAGATTGTCTCGGTCAAGGGAGATTGGGCAAAGATCACCTCCGGCAAGGTGGAAGGTTATGTAAAGACAGAGTATCTTCTGGCAGGAGATGCGGCAAAAAATGTAGCAAAGAAAGAAATTACAAAAGTTGTTACAGTAAATACCACAACCCTTCGTGTGAGAGAAAAGGCTTCTGAAGATTCTGCAATACTTTCTCTGGTTGGAGAGGGAGAGGATCTTGTTGTGGAAGATACAAAAGACGGCTGGTATAAAGTGGAAGTGGATGATCAGAAGGGATATATTTCCGGAGATTATGTAGAGGTAACAGAAAAACTTCCGACAGCATCGACGGTAAAAGAACTGGAATACGGAGAGGGATACACGGATTCCCGCGTTTCTTTAGTACAGTTTGCATTACAGTTTGTAGGAAACCGTTATGTCTGGGGTGGAACAAGCCTGACAAACGGAATTGATTGTTCCGGATTTACGATGCAGGTATATGCGAGATACGGAGTCGGCCTCCCGCATCATGCGGCAAGTCAGCCGGCATACGGAAAACGAATCAGTGCATCTGAGGCAAAACCGGGAGATCTCTTTTTCTATGGAAGCGGAAGCAGCATCAGCCATGTGGGAATTTATATCGGAAACGGTCAGATTGTGCATGCCAGCAATGCACGTACCGGAATTAAAATTTCCAATGCCTATTACCGGACACCAATCTGTGTCATATCGTATTTAAATTAAAAAACTGTTTACAACGATACGGATTTATGATACATTAGATTAGTATGGTTTAACCCATATTCGGTGAATGGACACTCCGACCTTTTGCTGAGTATCGGGTGCAAAAATATTTTAAGGAGGATCATAAAATGATCGCAAAAGAAAAGAAACAGGCAATTATCAATGAGTATGGAAGAACACCAAACGACACTGGTTCACCAGAAGTTCAGGTAGCTGTTCTTACTGCAAGAATTCAGGAGCTTACTGAGCACTTAAAGCAGAATCCAAAGGATCATCATTCCAGAAGAGGTATGCTTAAGATGATCGGTCAGAGACGTGGATTATTATCATACTTAAAGAGCATTGATATTGAAAGATATCGTTCTTTAATTGAGCGTTTAGGACTCAGAAAATAATTGTAAACAAAGAGCGGAGTTTTATATTCCGCTCTTCTTTTTGTTGTATGGCAGAACTTTTTTCCGGGACCACTGAAGAGGACAAAACGCTGTTTTGTATTGTTCAGTAGTTTCGGGGTTTTGACATACCGTATTAAATTTTGAAGGAGAGAATACATGTACAAAAGTTATTCAATGGAACTGGCAGGCAGAACACTGACCGTTGATATCGGAAGAGTATGTGCACAGGCAAATGGTGCCGCATTATTAAAATATGGAGAGACTACCGTATTATCTACGGCTACTGCTTCCGACAAGCCGAGAGATGGCGTTGATTTCTTCCCACTGAGCGTGGAATTTGAAGAAAAAATGTACTCGGTTGGAAAAATTCCTGGCGGATTTAACAAGCGTGAAGGAAAGGCATCAGAGAACTCTATTCTTACCGCACGTGTCATTGACCGTCCGATGAGACCTCTGTTTCCGAAAGATTACCGCAATGATGTAACCTTAAATAATATGGTTATGTCTGTAGATCCGGAGTGCCGTCCGGAGCTGGTTGCCATGATCGGTGCAGCACTTTCTACTACCATTTCCGATATTCCGTTTGACGGCCCATGTGCCATGACCCAGATGGGAATGAAGAATGGTGAATTTATTGTAAACCCATCCCAGAAAGATTGGGACGAGGGAGATTTAAAGCTTACGGTTGCATCTACAGCAACAAAGGTCATCATGATTGAGGCCGGTGCCAATGAGATTCCGGAAGCAAAGATGATTGAGGCTATTTATAAGTGCCATGATGTCAACCAGACAGTCATTGCATTTATCAATAAGATCCGGGAAGAGGTTGGCAAACCGAAGCATGCGTATACAAGCTGTGCGATTCCGGAAGAAATGTTTGCAGCTATGCGGGAAATCGTCACTCCGGAGCAGATGGAAGAAGCGGTATTTACCGATGAAAAGCAGCAGAGAGAAGAGAATATCCGTGAAATCACAGATAAATTTGCAGAGGCTTTTGCAGAGAACGAGGAGTGGCTTGCTGTTCTTGACGAGGCCGTTTACCAGTATCAGAAGAAGACTGTTCGTAAGATGATCTTAAAGGATCATAAGCGTCCAGACGGACGTGCGATCGATCAGATCCGTCCGCTGGCTGCAGAAGTAGATCTGATCCCTCGTGTACATGGTTCTGCCATGTTTACCCGTGGACAGACACAGATCTGCGATGTTGTTACACTTGCACCGCTTTCGGAAGTACAGAAGATTGACGGACTTGATGAGAACGTGACAACCAAGCGTTATATGCATCAGTACAATTTCCCGTCCTATTCTGTTGGAGAGACAAAGCCAAGCAGAGGTCCGGGACGTCGTGAGATCGGACACGGTGCGCTTGCAGAGCGTGCATTACTTCCGGTTCTTCCTTCTGTGGAGGAGTTCCCGTATGCAATCCGTGCAGTTTCCGAGACATTTGAATCCAATGGATCTACTTCCATGGCATCTACCTGTGCGTCCTGTATGTCACTGATGGCTGCAGGTGTTCCGATTAAAAAGATGGTTGCAGGTATTTCCTGTGGTCTTGTGACCGGAGAGACGGATGATGATTATCTGGTACTGACAGATATCCAGGGACTTGAAGATTTCTTCGGAGATATGGATTTCAAGGTAACCGGTACACATGATGGTATCACTGCAATCCAGATGGATATCAAGATCCATGGCCTGACCCGTCCAATCGTAGAAGAAGCCATTGCCCGTACCCGTGAGGCACGCGTCTACATTATGGATGAAGTTATGAGCAAGGCAATTGCAGAGCCACGAAAAGAAGTAAATCAGTGGGCACCGAAGATTGAACAGATCACCATTGATCCGAATAAAATTGGAGATGTTGTGGGACAGAAGGGTAAGACAATCAATGAGATCATTGCCCGTACAGGTGTCAAGATTGATATTACAGATGATGGTGCGGTTTCTGTCTGTGGAACAGACAAGGAGGCAATCGCAAAGGCCATTGATATGATAAAAATCATCACAACCGATTTTAAGGAAGGGCAGATCTTTACCGGTACAGTTGTAAGTATCAAAGAGTTTGGTGCTTTTATCGAGTTTGCGCCGGGCAAGGAAGGAATGGTTCACATTTCAAAGATTGCCAAGGAACGCATTGAGCATGTCGAGGATGTACTGACACTTGGAGATGTTGTGAAAGTTGTCTGTCTTGGAAAGGACAAGATGGGAAGAATCAGTTTTTCCATTAAGGACGTTCCGGCAGATCAGAAATAAAATACCATACAGAATTAAGATCCATGAAAGATGTACTTCAGGGGCCGCACCATGCGGCCCTTTTTTCATACCATGAAAGAAAAAGGCGATGATTCGAAAAGTTCGGAGTTGAAATATGAATCGTGTCAAACAGCTTGTACATGCAGAGAATGTATATCGTATGGGTTACACGGGGAAAAATATCCGGGTGGTGACACTGGACACAGGCGTTTATCTGCATCCGGATCTGCGGCAGAATGTGGTTGGATTTCTGGATTTTGTGGCAATGAAACGAGCCTGTTATGATGACAATGGACACGGAACACATGTTGGCGGAATTTTGTGTGCGAATGGCAGAATGAAAGGAATGGCACCGCAGGCACAGCTGATTGCGCTGAAAGTCCTCGGGAAGGATGGAGGAGGACAGACGGAGCGGGTGATTCGTGGCCTGCAATGGGTGCTTGCACATCATAAAGAACTGGGAATCCGGATTCTGAATTTTTCTGTAGGATTTCTTCCGGGGGCACTCGACCGTGAGCAGAAGCAGATTATGGAACTTTTAGAACAGCTGTGGGATGATGGCGTGACGGTTGTCACAGCGGCCGGAAATAATGGCCCGGGAGCCGGGACAGTCACGGCTCCCGGTATTTCGAGAAAAGTGATTACGGTGGGGGCAAGTGATGACCGGAGTTCTCCGGGGGAAAGGCGTGGTGGCTACAGTGGCAGTGGTCCGACCGGATGCTGTATTATGAAGCCGGAAATTTTAGCACCGGGGACGAATATTGTAAGTCTGGATCATCACGGAGCACTATATTCCAGAAAAAGTGGTACCTCTATGGCAACCCCTGTCGTATGCGGGGCACTGGCACTTGCATTACAGAAAAATCCAAAGCTGCGGCCGGAAGAACTGAAACTGAAATTATATGAATCGGCGCGGAAAGAAACGGGAATGTCCATGGCGTGGGGCGTTCTTGATGTTGATAATTTGCTGGCATTGGTATAAAATACTCTCTAAAAGCCTGTCGGTGACATTTTATGAGAACCAAAGGAGGAGACAGATGAAACGAATATTAAATAAACTCTTTAGTAAACTTGTCCTTGGAGGATTGATTATTATATTGCAGTTCAGCTGGTTTGTCTATCTGTTGTACAGTGCGACCGTATACAGTTCCATGGTAGATGCATTGTTTAAAATTGCATCCATTGTGCTTGCATTGTTTGTCTCCAGCAGGGATATGCGTTCCACATATAAAACTTCCTGGATTTTTCTGATACTGGCACTTCCTCTGTTCGGAATTCCGGCATACTATCTGTTTGGCCGTCCGGGACTGACAAAACGGACCCGTATGAAGATGGACGTGGTCAGCAGCAGGATACGGGCATACAGTTCTCCTTCCGATGATGTGATGTCTGCCTTAAGGGCAGAGGATGATTCTGTCGGACAGCAGGCGCAGTATCTCACCCGTTATGCGGGGTATCCGGTGTACAGGGAGGCGGATACACAGTATTATTGCTGCGGAGAAGAGATGTATCCGCAGTTTCTGGAAGATTTAAAAACAGCAAAATCTTATATCTTTCTGGAGTATTTTATTGCAGAGCCTGGAAAGATGCTGGATGCAATTGTTGAAATTCTGGCACAGAAAGCAAAAGAGGGTGTGGATGTACGGTTTATGTACGATGGAATCGGATGTATCCAGACACTGCCAAATAAATATTATCGTTATCTGCAGGAAAAGGGAATCAAATGTGCATGTTTCCAGCCATTTCGCCCACTGATGTCAATTATTCAGAATAACCGGGATCACCGGAAGATCACGGTGATTGACGGAAGGGTTGCCTATACTGGGGGAATGAACCTGGCGGATGAGTATATCAATGCCAGAGTGCGTTTTGGGTATTGGAAGGATGCGGCAATCCGTCTGACCGGAGAATGTGTCTGGAGTTTTACAAGCATGTTCTTGGAACTGTGGGATTATATTTTGAAAACAGAAAGTGATTATACATTTTATCGGGCAACCTCCATGGAAAAACACAGGCTGCAGGAAAAAATCCATGCAGATGAAAAAGGATTCGTCCAGCCGTATACCGATTCTCCGCTGGATCACGAAGATGTCGGCGAAAATGTATATCTGAATATAATCAGCAGGGCAAAAAAATATCTTTACATCTTTACTCCGTATCTGATCATCGGGTCCGAGATGCGCACGGCACTTGTAAATGCGGCAAAATCCGGAGTGGATGTGCGTCTGGTTGTACCGGGAATTCCGGATAAGAAACTGGTGTATTTCCTGACACAGTCGAATTTCCCGTATCTGATCAAAAACGGAGTGAAAATATACACATATACGCCAGGTTTTATCCATGCAAAATGTTTTGTGTCAGATGATGTACAGGCAACCGTGGGAACGGTAAATATGGATTACCGCAGTCTGTGTCTGCATTTTGAATGTGGTGTCTGGATGTATCGTACCCGGGCAGTTTTGCAGGTAAAAGAAGATGCGTTAAAAACATTTGCGGAAAGCCACGAAGTGACTCTGGAGGAATTTCAAAAGAAATCGTTTCTTGTGCGTACATTTATGGGGGCATTAAAATTGTTTGCACCCCTTCTGTAAAACACTAAATATAGTAATTTGTCCTTGCATTTTCTACAACATAAAGATAAAATATAGATTATGACAGAAAGGACGAGAGGGATGGAACTGACCGTTAAACTCCAGGTATTTGAGGGACCGCTGGATCTGCTTTTGTATCTGCTCGAAAAGAATAAAGTGAATATCTATGATATTCCGATTGTGGAGATCACGGAACAGTATATGGAGTATATCCGGGAAATGAAACGACAGGATCTGGAGGTACTCAGTGAGTTCCTGGTTATGGCTGCAACGCTGATCGATATCAAATCACGCATGCTTCTCCCATCGAATCCGGACAGCGAAGAGGAAGAAGAAGATCCGCGTGCGGAACTGGTACAGCAGCTTCTGGAATACAAGATGTACAAATGTATGGCGTATGAACTAAAAGACCGGCAGATGGATGCCGGTCGTGTTATGTATAAGAAGCCGACGATTCCGGAGGAAGTGCGTGCGTATGAGCCGCCGGTTGACATCCACGAACTGATGTCGGACATTACGCTTTCACGTCTGCATGAAATTTTTGAGAGCATTATGAAAAAACAGCAGGATAAAATTGATCCTCTGCGGTCAAAGTTCGGAAAGATTGAAAAAGAAGAGGTATCACTGGAAGACAAGATGGAGGATCTGAAAAAATATGCGGCCGGACACAGGCACTTCAGTTTCCGGGGACTTTTGACGGCACAGTCATCGAAAGTGGAAGTGATCGTTACGTTTCTTGCGATTCTGGAGCTGATGAAAATGGGAACGATACGGATTTCGCAGGAACATATTTTTGATGATATCCAGATTGATTCGAAAGTTGCAGCATAGATTATCATGTATTGCAGGATGGACGAAAAATATGGAAGAAAAAAAATACAAGGCAATTATAGAAGGAATTCTGTTTTCTATGGGAGAATCCGTAGAACTGGAAAAAATTGCAGGAGCTCTTGGACTTGATCAGAAGAAAACAAAGGAACTGATCGATGAAATGAGAAACGAGTGGGAAGAACAGAAACGCGGCGTTACCATCACGGAGCTGGATGGAGCCTACCAGATGTGCACCAGACCCGAAATTTACGAATATCTGATTAAAATTGCAAAGCAGCCCAAACGCCGGGTTTTAACCGATGTTCTTTTGGAGACGCTTTCCATTATTGCATATAAGCAGCCGGTGACAAAGATGGAAATAGAAAAAATACGTGGCGTGTCATCGGATCATGCGGTAAACAAACTGGTGGAATATCATCTGGTGTGTGAACTTGGAAGACTTGATGCACCGGGGCGTCCGTTACTTTTCGGAACAACAGAAGAATTTTTACGCAGTTTCGGCGTACATTCAATCGATGATCTGCCGGTACTCAGTCCGGTACAGGTGGAAGAGTTTAAGCAGGAAGCAGAAGAAGAGATGCATGTGAAACTGGACGTATAAAAGAAGCAGGAATAATCATATACATAGAATAAAAATGTATATGGTTATTTTTTTATGTTTCAAAAAAGAATCTGCACAAAAATAGTAAGTCTGTTGCTGGTAATCGGATGTCTGATGAGCGAACCGGTTTTGGCAGAAAAGCAAAAAGAACCCGAAGCGCAGACACTGTATTCAAAATCCTGCGCCATGGTGGATGGTGATAGTGGGCGTCTTTTGTATGGAAAAGAGGCACAGACAGCACTGCCGAATGCAAGTACCACAAAAATTCTGACCTGTATCGTGGCGATGGAACAATGTAAGCCCGATGAAGTGGTCACATTCAGCGCAAAAGCGGCGTCACAGCCGAAGGTACATCTCGGGGCGAAAAAAGGAGAACAGTTCTATATGCAGGATCTGTGGTATGGGCTGATGCTGGAATCCTATAATGACTGTGCATATGCAATCGCAGAACATGTGGCGGGATCTGCGGAAAAATTTGCAGCACTTATGAATGAAAAAGCAAAGAAGATCGGGTGCACCGACAGCCATTTTGTGACACCGAACGGTCTGGATGCAAAGGATGAGCAGGGGGAACACCATACCACAGCATATGATCTGTGCAGGATTATGAGTTATTGCGCATGGAAGTCTCCGGTAAGCAAGCAGTTTCTGGAAGTGACGCAGACCCGGTCACATACATTTCAGAGCCTGGAGGGAACCGGATATGCTGTTTCCAATAAAAATGCCCTGCTGGATATGATGGATCATGTGATTACCGGAAAAACCGGATATACGTCCAAAGCCGGATATTGCTATGTGGCTGCACTTGAAGAAGGGGGGAGACATTATGCAATCGCACTTCTTGCCTGCGGCTGGCCGAACCACAAAAATTATAAGTGGTCCGATGCAAAGACACTGTTTCAATACGGAATGGATGCCTATCATCTGTATCGGGGATCGGAAGCATCCATGGAGCTGCCGGATATAGAGATTGCGCAGGGCTGTCGGAAAGAAACACTCGAGGAATGGGCTACCCATGCCAAACTGCCGGTTTATGTTGATACGGATATCACAAAACTGACGTTTTTGAAAAAAGACGGGGATACCGCTGAAATAAAGAAAGTATTGTCTGATCCGATAAGCCTTCCGGTCAAAAAAGGGCAGACGCTTGGACGTGTTTCCTACTGTATGAACGGCAGGGAAATTTACTCCGGAAAAATCAAAGCAGAGGTTTCCGTAAAAAAATGGTCTCTTGAAAAGTTTTTTCAAATTATGTGGAAAGAGGCACTGTTGGGCAAATAGGAAATTAGTCACAAAGAATTAGTGAAAAAATTAACAAATTATGTTGAAAAGAAGTGGGAAATGAGATACAATACAAACTAGCGGAAATTTTTATTTTTTATAGATGGAGGGCATAAAATGAGTAGTAACAATGAAAACTTGGCAATTCAGCGTATTGCTAAGTTGGTCGATGAGAACAGTTTTATGGAAATCGGTTCTCTCGTAACAGCACGTAGCACAGATTTTAATCTTACCGCTGCAAAGACCCCTTCAGATGGCGTTGTAATCGGTCATGGACTGATCGACGGCAATCTGGTATTTATTTACAGCCAGGATGCATCCGTATTAAACGGTACCATCGGAGAGATGCACGCAAAGAAGATTGCGTCTGTGTATGACATGGCAATGAAGATGGGAGCTCCTGTCATCGGTCTGATTGACTGTGGTGGTATTCGTCTTCAGGAGTCGGTTGATGCATTGGATGGGTTTGGAACTATTTATGCGAAGGAAGTAGCAGCTTCCGGTCTTGTACCTCAGATTTGTGGTGTATTTGGCAATTGTGGCGGCGGCCTTTCCGTTGTCCCGGCACTTTGCGATTTCGCGTTCATTGAAGAGAAGAAAGGACGCATGTTTGTAAATGCTCCGGATGCAATCGAAGGCAATAACACAGAAAAATGTGATACAGCCAGCGCAGCATTCCAGAGTGAAAATAACGGATGTGTAGATTTCGTTGGTTCAGAAGATGAGATCATGGAACAGATCCGTCAGCTGGTATGTATGCTTCCAAGCAACAATGAGGGAGATGTGTACACAGATGACTGTGAAGATGATTTAAATCGTGCCTGCGAGAGTATGGAGAATATGAAGGGAGATCCGAGATATCTGTTATCCCAGATTTCAGATAATAACGTATTCTTCGAGACAAAGGCAGATTATGCCAGGAATATGGTAACCGGACTGATCAAGTTAAACGGAATGACAGTCGGTGCTGTGGCAAACTGCAGCGAAGTATATGATGCAGAAGGCAAGAAAGCAGAGAGTTTTGACAAGTCCCTGACCGCGCAGGGATGCAACAAGGCAGCTGAATTTGTTCAGTTCTGTGATGCATTCTCAATCCCGGTACTTACCATTACAAATGTGAATGGATTGAAAAACTGCATGTGCTCTGAGAAGAAACTTGCAAAGGCACTTGCGAGAATGACTTACGCATTTTCCAATGCAACCTGTGCAAAGGTAAACCTGATCACAGGAGAGGCTTATGGAAGTGCTTATGTATTTATGAATTCCAAGTCTGTCGGAGCAGATCTTGTATACGCATGGAGCGGAGCAAAGATCGGTGCGATGGATTCTACTCTGGCTGCAAAGATTATGTATCCGGAAGCTGGTGCAGATGAGATCAAGCAGAAAGCTGCTGATTATGAAAAACTTCAGGATTCTGCCGCATCTGCTGCTGCAAGAGGATATGTGGATCGTCTGATTGATCCGGCAGATACCAGAAAATACCTTGTAGCTGCTTTTGAAATGCTTTATACAAAGTATGTAAGCGAGCCAGAAAAGAAACACGGTACCAAGTAGAAAGGTGAAGTTTTATGAAAAAGAGAATTGCTTTTGCACTTTGCATGATCCTGATGGTTCTGATGCTTGGTGCATGTGGAACAGACCCGACTACCGTGGATTACAATGGAAAGTCCTATTCAGATCTTCAGTCTGAAATGGATACCAATGCGGGCATGGTACAGAGTCTGGCTCAGTTGTTCAAAGAAAACAAACTGACAGCAGATACTCTTCCGGACGATGTAAAGGATCAGCTTACTTCAAGCTACGGTGTCACAGAGGCACAGATTGAAGCAGCTGCAAAGTGGCAGGATACTTTGGATGAGTTTGGTGAAATGAAAAAGATCGAAGACGATACTTTTGAGGTTACCAAATCCGGTAAGACACTTACCACAGATATGACCATCAAGTTCGCGAAGAAAGATGTGAATTTCGAAGTAGTATATGATTACTATTCCATGGATGTTACCGGTATTTCGGTAGATCCGATTTATACACTCGGTGAGAAAATGGAAAAGGCAGGACTGAATACTGTAATTTCTATGGCAGTTGTATTTGCTGTATTGATTCTGATCAGTCTTCTTATTTCCTGCTTTAAGATCTTCCCTTATCTGGAGAAAAAGAAAGCTGCCAAAGCAGCCGGACAGGCTCCACAGCAGGAAGAGACACCAGCCGCAGCACCGGCACCTGCCCCTGTTGCAGCGCAGACAGATGACACTGAACTTATCGCAGTTATTGCAGCGGCAATCGCTGCAAGCACCGGAACTTCTACCAGTGATTTCGTAGTTCGTTCCATCAATCGTAGATAGGATAGAAAGAAAATTTAGGAGGAACATATTCATGAAGAATTATACAATTACCGTAAATGGTAACGTTTATGATGTTACAGTAGAAGAGACCGGAAGCACATCCGGCGCAGCAACACCGAGACGTACAGCTGCAAAGCCAGCTGCAGCACCGGCAGCACCAGCTGCTTCAGCAGGAGCCGGAAACATTAAGATCGAAGCAGGAGCAGCCGGAAAGGTATTCAAGATTGAGAAGAAAGTCGGCGATGCTGTAAAGAAGGGAGACACTGTCCTGGTTCTTGAGATCATGAAGATGGAGACACCAGTCGTTGCTCCGGAAGACGGAACTGTTGCAAGTATCGATGTAGCAGTTGGTGATGCCGTAGAATCTGGTGCATTACTCGCTACATTAAACTAATCCAAGGAGGAAAACACTGTGAGTTATGTAGGTGAAACATTATCGAACCTCCTGCATCAGACAGCCTTTTTCAATCTGACCTGGGGAAATTATGTTATGATTTTAGTGGCATTTATTTTCCTGTATCTTGCGATTAAGAAAGGTTTTGAGCCATTACTGTTAGTTCCGATTGCATTTGGTATGCTTCTGGTAAATATTTACCCGGATATCATCGCAAGCCCGGAACAGACCAGCAACGGCGTGGGCGGTTTACTTTATTATTTTTACACATTGGATGAGTGGTCTATTTTACCATCTCTGATCTTTATGGGTGTAGGTGCAATGACAGACTTTGGCCCGCTGATTGCAAACCCGGTTAGTTTCCTGATGGGAGCTGCCGCACAGTTTGGTATCTTCAGCGCATACTTCCTTGCAATTATACTTGGATTTAATGACAAGGCTGCCGCTGCCGTATCTATCATCGGTGGAGCAGATGGACCTACTTCCATTTTCCTGGCTGGTAAGTTGGGACAGACCGGTCTGATGGGACCGATCGCCGTGGCTGCATATTCCTATATGGCACTTGTGCCGATCATTCAGCCACCTATCATGAAGTTATTTACAACAAAGAAGGAACGTGCGATCAAGATGCAGAACCTTCGTCCGGTCAGCAAGCTGGAGAAGATCCTCTTCCCAATCGTTGTTACCGTTGTTGTCTGCGTACTGCTTCCTACCACAGCACCACTTGTTGGTATGCTGATGCTTGGAAACCTCTTCCGTGAGTCTGGCGTTGTTCGTCAGCTGCAGGAGACTGCAAGTAACGCACTTATGTACATTGTCGTTATCTTACTGGGTACCTCTGTTGGTGCAACTACCAGTGCAGAAGCTTTCTTAAATGCAAGCACCTTAAAGATCGTTGTATTAGGTCTTGTTGCATTTATGGTTGGTACTGCTGCCGGAGTTTTATTTGGTAAGTTATTATGCTGGATTACCAAGGGCAAGATTAACCCTCTGATTGGTTCTGCCGGTGTATCTGCCGTGCCTATGGCAGCCCGTGTATCCCAGAAGGTTGGTGCAGAGGAGGATCCTACAAACTTCCTGCTCATGCATGCAATGGGACCAAACGTTGCCGGCGTTATCGGTACTGCGGTAGCTGCGGGATGTTTCATGGCTATATTTGGAATTTAATAAGGAGGAAAAGTCATGTCAGAAGTGGTAAAAAAACCATTAAAAATAACAGAAACTGTTTTGCGTGATGCCCATCAGTCACTGATCGCTACACGTATGACAACAGAGCAGATGCTTCCGATTATCCCAAAGATGGATAAGGTTGGATTCAATGCTGTAGAGTGCTGGGGTGGTGCGACATTCGATGCCTGCCTGAGATTCTTAAAAGAGGACCCATGGGATCGTCTTCGTAAATTAAGAGACGGATTTAAAAATACAAAACTGCAGATGCTGTTCCGTGGACAGAATATCTTAGGATATCGTCCGTATGCAGATGATGTGGTAGAGTATTTTGTACAGAAGTCAATTGCAAACGGAATTGACATCATCCGTATTTTTGACTGCTTAAATGATATCCGTAACCTGCAGACAGCAGTTACTGCATGTAACAGGGAAAAAGGTCATGCACAGGTAGCTCTTTCCTACACCCTTGGAGATGCTTATACTCTGGATTACTGGATGGAGATGGCAAAGCGTGTAGAGGATATGGGAGCTGATTCTCTCTGTATCAAGGATATGGCAGGTCTTTTAGTTCCTGCTAAGGCTACAGAACTTGTACAGGCACTGAAGGATTCTACCTCTCTTCCGGTAGAACTTCATACACATTATACTTCCGGTGTAGCTTCCATGACATATATGAAGGCAGTCGAGGCCGGTGTAGATATCATTGATACTGCAATGTCTCCATTTGCTCTTGGAACCAGCCAGCCTGCAACAGAGGTTATGGTAGAGGCTTTCAAGAACACACCATACGATACCGGTCTTGATCTGAATCTGTTAAGTGAGATCGCAGATTACTTCCGTCCGTTACGCGAAGAGGCACTTGCAAGCGGTCTGATGAACCCGAAGGTACTTGGTGTAAACATCAACACTCTTCGTTATCAGGTACCGGGTGGTATGCTTTCCAACCTGATTTCCCAGCTCAAGGAGCAGGGAAAAGAGGACAAGTACGAGGAAGTGCTTGCAGAGGTTCCGCGTGTGCGTAAAGACCTTGGTGAGCCACCGCTTGTTACTCCGTCTTCCCAGATCGTTGGTACACAGGCTGTATTTAACGTATTGATGGGAGAGCGTTATAAAGTCGCAACAAAGGAGACAAAGGATATTCTTCTTGGTAAGTACGGCCAGACCGTTAAACCATTCAATCCGGAAGTTGTTGACAAGGTTCTCGGAGAGGATAAAAAGAATGCGATCACCTGTCGTCCGGCAGATCTTCTTGAGCCGGAGCTTGATAAGATTGAAGCTGAGATGAAACAGTACAAGCAGCAGGATGAGGATGTATTATCCTATGCATTGTTCCCACAGGTTGCTACTGATTTCTTCAAATACCGTGAGGCACAGCAGACTGGCGTAGACGCAAAGACTGCTGATACAAAGAACGGAGCATATCCGGTATAGTCATATCCGGTTTCTACGAAAAAGACGCATCAGATCTGGTGCGTCTTTTTTTGATGGGAAAAATTCTTTTTGCATGAAATCTTGCATTTTCCGGTTAAAGTGATACAATCAAAAGTGCTGTTTGTGGCACAGCTTTTATGGGATAAAGAGGAGAATATGATGTCAAATACCAATGATCTGTTAAACCGGATTAATAATTGTTACAGTTCGATGAGCAAGGGACAGAAACTGCTTGCAACTTACATTACAGATAATTATGATAAAGCGGTATTTTTAACAGCCGCCAAAATGGGGGAAACGGTTGGTGTCAGTGAGTCGACCGTTGTACGTTTCGCAACATATCTTGGATATAAAGGGTATCCGGAATTTCAGCGTGCCTTAGAAGAACTGGTGCGCAATAAATTAAACTCCGTACAGCGCATGGAGGTAACCTACGGAAGAATCAGCCAGTCGAAGATTTTAGAGACAGTTTTATCGGCAGACGCGGACAAGATCAAAACGACACTGGAAAAAATTGATCACAGTGCGTTTGAGGTGGCCGTCTCGACAATCCTTGAGGCAAAAAATATTTATATTGTCGGGATCAGAAGCTGTGCGCCGCTTGCAAGTTTTCTCGGATTTTATCTGAATCTGATGTTTGATAATGTGCGTCTGCTTACGACAAACAGTTCGAGTGAACTGTTTGAACAGATGGTAAGAATCGGGGAAAATGACGTTATTATCGGAATCAGTTTCCCACGATATTCCATGCGGACATTAAAGGCATTGGAATTTGCAAATAACCGGAGTGCAAAAGTAATTACAATTACTGACAGCATACATTCACCGATGAATCTGTATTCTTCCTGCAATCTCATTGCGGACAGTGATATGGCATCCATTGTGGATTCCCTTGTCGCACCGCTTTCCGTTATCAATGCGCTGGTAGTGGCTCTGTGCATGAAGAAACAGAAAGAAGTGGCGGGAACACTGACGATGTTAGAAGACATCTGGGATGAGTATCAGGTATATGAAAACGATGAGATCAATTATATTGATGATTCGATTAAGGTACATTATGCAAAATTAGGGGATATCGATAATGAGTAAAGTAATCGTGATCGGTGGAGGACCGGCGGGAATGATGGCTGCGTATGCGGCAGCGGAGAGCGGACATGCAGTGACGCTTTTAGAACAGAATGAAAAACTCGGAAAAAAGCTGTTTATTACGGGAAAAGGGCGCTGCAATCTGACGAATGCCAGTGATATGGAACAGCTGTTTGCCAATGTAGTCAGCAACCGTAAATTTTTATACAGTGCTTTTTACTCCTATGACAATGAGCAGGTGATTTCTTTTTTTGAGAGTCATGGAATGCCTACAAAAACAGAGCGTGGGAACCGTGTATTTCCTGTGTCGGATCATTCTTCCGATGTGATTGCGGCGTTATCCACCGCATTGCGGGGGCAGCATGTGGAAGTTTTACTGCATACAAAGGTAAATCGTCTGCTGCTTGAAAAGAGGGATGAAGAAAAGCGTGTTACCGGTGTTGAGCTGGCTGATCATACAAAAATGCATGCGGACGCAGTGATTGTTGCAACCGGAGGAATTTCCTATCCTTCAACAGGGGCAACGGGGGACGGTTACCGCATGGCAGAAGAGAGCGGACATAAGATGGTATCGCCGACACCGGCACTGGTTCCGATGGAAATGAAAGAACCGTGGGTCAGGGATCTGCAGGGCCTTTCGCTGCGCAATGTCCGTATGTCGGTTACCCGGGGAAAGAAAAAACTGTATGAGGATTTTGGAGAGATGCTTTTTACGCATTTCGGCGTCAGTGGTCCGCTGGTATTGTCGGCAAGCGGATGTATCCCGGCAAAAGCATTTGACCAGGAGCTTTCCATGACGATTGATCTGAAACCGGCACTGGATGTGGAACAGCTTGATCACCGGATCTTAAGGGAATTTGATGAAATGAAAAATAAGCAGTTTAAAAATTCTCTGGGGCATTTGCTCCCGGCAAAAATGATACCTGTTATGATTGCGTTATCAGGCATTGATCCAGATACAAAGGTGAATGAAATATCCAGGGAACAGAGACAGAATCTGTTACATCTGTTTAAAAATATGCCGCTTACAATTACAGGGCTTCGCGATTTTAAAGAGGCAATTATAACAAAGGGCGGTGTTTCCGTGAAAGATATCAATCCTTCCACGATGGAGTCAAAACTTGTGCAGGGGCTGTATTTCTGCGGCGAGGTGCTGGATCTGGATGCACTTACCGGTGGCTATAATCTTCAGATTGCCTGGTCCACCGGACACCTGGCGGGAATATCCGTTTTGTAATTTCAAAGATAAATAATTTATTTCAAAGGAGAATAGAAAATGGCATTTAATATTGCAATTGATGGACCGGCAGGAGCCGGAAAAAGTACAATCGCCAAAAAACTTGCGGCGGATCTGGGGTATGTGTATGTGGATACCGGTGCAATGTACCGCGCGATGGCATATTATTTTTTACAGAATCATATCGATGCTTCCAATGAGCAGGCGATTGCGGCCGCCTGTCCGAAGGTAGACGTGACCATTCAGTATATGGGCGGAGAACAGCAGGTGATCTTAAATGGAGAGAACGTAAACGGCGTTATCCGGAAAGAGGAAGTCGGCAACATGGCCAGCGCGACCAGTGTTTATCCAGTGGTTCGTACAAAACTGGTAGAATTGCAGAGACAGCTTGCTGCAAAGGAAAATGTGATTATGGATGGAAGAGATATCGGTACGGTTGTCCTTCCGAATGCCAATGTGAAAATTTATCTCACTGCAAGCTCGAAAGTGCGGGCAAAGCGCCGCTTTGATGAGCTGACAGCAAAAGGTGTATCCTGTGATATGGATGCGATAGAAAAAGATATTATTGAGCGCGATTACCGGGATATGCACCGGGAAACTTCCCCGTTAAAACAGGCGGATGATGCTGTCCTTTTAGACTCATCGGATCTGGATATTGACGGCGTTGTTGAAGAAATGAAAAAAATAATCAAGAAGGCGGAATAGACAAAAATGAAGCTGACGATTGCAAAAAGTGCCGGGTATTGCTTCGGCGTGAAACGGGCAGTAAATATGGTATATCAGGAAGCAGAAGAGGCAAAAGTTCCGGTATATACGTATGGACCGATCATTCACAATGAAGAAGTAGTCAGGGACCTTAAACAGCGTGGAGTTCATGTGGTCAGGGAGCTCAAAGAACTTGAGAATCTTCCAAAAGGAAAGATTATCATCCGTTCACACGGTATCAGCCGCAGAGAACATGAAGCAATGAAGGCATGCGGATTTGAAGTGCTGGATGCAACCTGTCCGTTTGTCCTGAAAATTCACCGACTTGTGGAGAAGTACAGCAAAGAAGGGTATCGGATTGTGATTGCCGGAAACGAACATCACCCGGAAGTGGAAGGAATTCTCGGATGGGTGGAAGGACAGCCTGCCTATACGGTCACAAGTCAGGAAGATATTGAAAAATTACCGTTAAAAGAGGGAGAAAAAGTCTGTCTGGTGGCACAGACGACATTTAACTACAATAAATTTCAAGAATTAGTTGAAATTATAAAGAAAAAAGGTTATGATATAAGTGTTTTAGATACAATCTGCAATGCAACGGAGGAAAGACAGACGGAAGCACGCAAAATTGCTGCGGAGTCGGATCTCATGATTGTCATTGGTGACAAGCATAGCTCCAATACGCAAAAATTGTATGAAATATCTAAAAAGGAATGTGCAAATACTTACTATATACAAACGAGTAAAGATATGGATTATCATCAGATACAATCCATCAATAACGTAGGTATTACCGCAGGGGCTTCAACCCCAAACAATATCATCGAGGAGGTTTCAAAGAATGTCAGAAATGAGCTTTGAACAAATGTTGGAAGAATCTTTAAAAACAATAAGAAATGGAGAAGTGGTAGAGGGTACCGTTATTGATGTTAAGCCAGATGAAATCATCCTGAATATCGGCTACAAATCAGATGGAATCATTACACGTAATGAATATACAAACGAGCCAAATGTAGACCTTACTACAGTCGTAAAAGCCGGCGATACCTTAGAAGCCAAAGTTGTAAAAGTAAACGATGGTGAGGGACAGGTTCTCCTTTCTTACAAGCGTCTCGCAGCAGAGAAGGGAAACAAGAGATTAGAGGAAGCATTCGAAAATCAGGAAATTTTAAAGGCAAAAGTCAGCCAGGTACTTACCGGTGGTGTATGTGTCAATGTAGATGAGACAAGAGTATTTATCCCGGCAAGCCTTGTATCTGACACATATGAGAAAGACTTAAGCAAGTTCAAGGATCAGGAAATCGAGTTTGTTATCACAGAGTTTGATCCTAGAAAGAGAAGAATCATTGGTAACCGCAAGACTTTATTACTTGCAAAGAAGGCAGAGCTTCAGAAAGAACTGTTTGCAAAGATCAAAGTCGGCGATGTAATCGAAGGAACTGTAAAGAATGTTACAGATTTCGGTGCATTCATCGACCTGGGCGGAGTAGACGGATTACTTCATATCTCAGAGATGTCATGGGGCAGAGTTGAGAATCCTAAGAAAGTATTTACTGTTGGACAGAAAGTTCGCGTATTTATCAAGAATATTACAGATACCAAGATTGCACTCAGCATGAAATTTGAGGATGAGAATCCTTGGAATGGTGCTGCAGAGAAGTATGCTGTTGGCAACGTGGTAAAAGGAAAAGTTGCACGTATGACAGATTTCGGTGCATTCGTAGAGCTTGCTCCTGGTGTTGATGCATTACTTCACGTATCACAGATCTCCCAGGAACACGTAGAGAAGCCTTCTGATGTATTAAAGATTGGTCAGGAAGTAGAAGCAAAGATCGTAGATTTCAACGAAGAAGAAAAGAAGATCAGCTTGAGCATTAAGGCTCTTGCAGCTCCGGCTGAAGATGCTGAGACAGAGGAATAATTCACTGTAAATTTTCATAGGTAAGAAGTTGCCTTCGGGCAGCTTCTTATTGTTTATAGGGGGTAAAAGTCTATGTTTGACAATTATGAAAAATTCAAAAAAGACGTCTATGCTCTGACAAAAATTGATCTGAATTATTACAAAGAAAAACAGATGCGCAGACGAATTGATACGATTGCGACAAAGCATGGCTGCAGCAATTATGATGAGTATATCCGTGTGCTGAAGACAGACAAGGACAAATTTGAGGCATTTGTCAATTTTCTTACAATCAATGTCTCTGAGTTTTACCGTAATCCGGATCAGTGGAAGCTGATGGATGAGAATGTTATTCCGAAACTTATCAAACAGCATGGAAAAAATCTGCATGTGTGGAGTGCAGCCTGTTCGACAGGAGATGAACCGTATTCTCTTGTCATGGCATTATCCAAACATATTCCGCTTTCCAACATTCATATTACGGCAACCGATCTGGACAAGCAGGTTCTTCAGAAAGCGCAGGTTGGTCTGTACAATGAAAAGAGCATTGCAAATGTGCCGCCGGAATTTAAACGCAAGTATTTTAAACAGATCGGAAAATCATTTCAGATTTCGGATGAAATCAAGCGCTGCGTGACGTTTAAAGAACACAATCTGTTAAAAGATCCGTATCCAAGGGATTTTGATATGATTCTCTGCAGAAATGTGGTTATCTATTTTACAGATGATGCAAAAGACATGATTTATAAGAACTTCCATCAGTCGCTGAAGAGTCATGGTGTTTTGTTTATCGGAAGTACAGAACAGATTACCAATTATAAAGAACTTGGATTTGACAGACTCAGCAGTTTTTATTTTGAAAAGAATGTTTAAACCAATAAAAATGCATGTTTTTATGCCTAAAACATAAGAACATGCATTTTTGCAGTCTTAAATTATTATTTTTTTCCCATCATATTTTTTAAGATGTGATCAATATAGCGGCGCAACATGATATCAGAGGTACAAAAATCATCCGTCATCTCAAAATAACTGATTTTATCCTTATACTCTTTACGGAACTCCGGTTGCATAACATTGTTGTATTGCGGAAGAAATTTGCCGGATTTGCGCGTATAACAGTTACTTGCTTTGGCATTTTCCCGGTATTCTTTGTCTACAAATGAGGCAACACTTTTGTGTATTGCCATATCTTCTTTTTTCAGATAATAGTAATCCCTGTAATTGGAATAAAAATAATGCAGTTCACCTTCGTAGACCGGAATACGAAGAGAAGTGCGGTTTTTTCCGATCATCAGATAAAAACAATCCTGTTTACAGGAAAGCTGGCGCGGAACGGGATAGTTGTTTTGCATGGTGATGATCCATTCCTCCCCTTCGGTTCCGTCATATGCGTGGTAATGGTCGATCCGGTGGGAGAGGATGGTGTACTGACCGTTTAATACTTCCAGATAAGATAAAACAGAGAGCAGATCAATCATGTGCAGAACATCTTCGTAATTATGAATACGAAGAAGATGCATCGTTTCTTCTGTCGGATGTTTCACATGCGTGAAATATACATGGATCAGATCCCCTCCCGTCTTTTCGTCTTCTCTTTTAAGACCCAGAAAGGATTCTATGGTTTTTTGCTTATAGTTTTCCAGTTTCAATAAAAATTTGATCGAAGAAACCGATTTAAATATATCCAGGTATTCAAAATCCCGAAAATGTTCCGGAATCTTATAATGGTCTGCTTTTGCCTTCAGGTAAGGAATGTCGAATCCCACACCGTTAAACGTAATGATGGTGGTATATGGTGACAGCATCTGAAAAAATGTGGCGAGGATTTCAGCTTCTTCTTCCGGTTTTTCAGCAAAAAACTGTTCAATACAGATCCGGTTGCTTTTGCGTCTGGCACATCCAATCATATAGAGTGTGGAATTTGCAGGTGAAAACCCGGTAGTTTCTATGTCAAAAAATATAGAGTGTTCATCAAAAAGCTGGTCGGTGAGAGCGTCCTGACAGAGATCGGGGATTTCTTCATGAAACGTTTTCATAAATTCTCCTTTATATAACGTTTGGATTTTGTCTGTGTGTCTGGATTATACCATAAATCTCATTTTTCGTCATGTTTCTTTGTATTAAAAAGAATACAAAATATTCAGAAAAAATTAAAAATTTTACTACATACATGGTTAAAAAGTGCTATAATTTAATGTGAATTATGTTATAAACTATATGGTTTAGACAAAAAAATAAGGAAAGAGGGCACAAGGATGGGTTTGAAAACATTTATAGGCGGCGTACATCCCTATGAAGGCAAAGAACTTGCCAAGGATGCGCCAATCAAAGAAGTTCTACCCAAAGGAGAACTGGTTTTTCCATTGTCACAGCATATTGGTGCACCAGCCACTCCAATTGTCGCTGTAGGGGATAGCGTAAAGAAAGGGCAGAAGATTGCAGAAGCCGGCGGCTTTGTATCTTCTCCGATTTATTCTTCGGTATCCGGTACAGTGAAGAAAATTGAACCACGGCGTGTGGCAGTCGGTGATATGGTGAATTCCATTGTAATCGAGAGTGACGATCAGTTTACGGAGTGTGAGTATTCACCGGTGGATGATGTGACATCCTTATCCAGGGAGAAAATCATTGATCGAATTAAGGAGGCCGGTGTGGTTGGTATGGGAGGCGCAGGTTTCCCGACACATGTAAAACTGTCTCCGAAAGAGCCGGAAAAAATCGAGTATATTATTGCAAACTGCGCAGAATGCGAGCCATATCTGACTGCAGATTACCGCAGAATGATCGAAAATCCGGAAGATCTGGTTGCAGGTATGAAGATTATACTGCAGCTGTTTGACCATGCAAAAGGTGTGTTTGGCGTCGAAAATAACAAACCGGATGCAATTGCAAAACTGAAGGAACTGATTAAGGATGAGCCCCGGATGGAGGTCTGTGAATTGCTGACAAAGTATCCGCAGGGAGGAGAGCGTCAGCTGATCTACGCAGTGACCGGACGCGAAATCAATTCCAAAATGCTTCCTGCAGATGCAGGCTGTATCGTGGACAACGTAGAAACCATGATTGCAATCAAGCATGCAGTAAAAGATGGAGTTCCTGTGATGAAGCGAATTGCTACAATCACCGGAGACGCAATTACCACCCCGTCAAACTTTTTGTACAGTATGGGTACACCATACGAGCAGCTGGTGGAAGCTGCCGGAGGATTTAAAGTACAGCCACAGAAACTGGTATCCGGCGGTCCTATGATGGGATTTGCCATTTTTGGACTGGATGTTCCTACCACAAAGACGACTTCTTCTCTGTTATGTCTAGGAAAAGATGAGGTGGCAGAGTTTGAACCGCTCGCATGCATCAGCTGTGGCCGGTGTGTGGAAGCGTGTCCGGAAAAACTGATTCCAAGCAGGCTTGCAAAGTTCAGTGAGCACGGACAAAAGGATGAGTTTGAACGCTGGCATGGATTAGAGTGCATCGAGTGCGGAAGCTGCAGTTATGTATGTCCTTCCCGCAGACAGGTGGCACAGTCCGTCAAGACAATGAAGAAACTCGTATTAGCAGATAAGAGAAAGAAAAAATAAGAGAAAGAGGTGGATTGTTGTGAGTGAGAAATATCAGGTTTCGTCTTCACCACATGTGCGTGCCAAGGACTCCACAAGCAGAGTTATGCTGTATGTGATCATCGCGTTGCTGCCGGCAACCCTGTTTGGTATCTGGAATTTTGGAATGCATGCATTACTTTTGATTTTAGTTACCATCGCAAGCTGTCTGGCTTCCGAATGGATTTTTGATAAGATCGTACATAAAAAAAACAGCCTGCCGGATCTGAGTGCGGTTGTCACCGGACTTCTTCTGGCACTGAACCTGCCGGCAGGACTTCCATGGTGGGAGGCTGTGATTGGCAGTGTATTTGCCATTGTCATTGTAAAGATGATGTTTGGCGGATTGGGACAAAACTTCATGAACCCGGCACTGGGTGGAAGATGTTTTCTGCTGATTGCTTTTGCCGCAGACATGACAAATTTCAAGAGTTCTAAGTTTGAGGCATATTCCGGGGCAACACCGCTTGCCATGATCAGAAATGAAGGACTTTCTTCCGTCAATGTCATGGATATGCTGACCGGAAAGATTCCGGGAACCATCGGTGAGACATCCGTGATCGCAATCCTGATTGGTGCGATTATCCTGATTCTTCTGGGCGTTATCACATTACGGATTCCGGCTGCTTACCTGATTACATTTGCGGTATTTATGCTGATCTTTGGCAAGGAACCGATGAATGCCAATTATCTGGTTGCAGAACTGTGCGGTGGTGGTCTGATGCTTGGTGCATTCTTTATGGCAACCGATTATGTGACTTCACCGATTACACCGGCCGGTCAGATTATTTACGGTATCTGCTGTGGTCTGTTAACCGGTATTTTCCGCTGTTTCGGAGCAAATGCAGAGGGTGTTTCATTTGCGATCATCTTAAGCAATATTTTAGTACCGATTATTGAGAAGTTTACAATTCCGAGAGCTTTTGGACTGGCAAAGGAGGCAAAGAAGAATGAATAAACAGATTATACATGACGCTTTGGTTTTGACAGCCTTTACCCTTGTGATCGGCGTGATTTTAGGGGCGGTATATGGAATTACAAAGGCTCCGATTGACAAAGCCAACGAGCAGACCAAAAAAGAAGCGTATCAGGCAGTGTTTGCGGATGCCTCTGGGTTCAACCAGCAGGAGTATGATGCGGATGCCGCAGACAAAATGGTTGCAGATGCAGGATATGACGATACGATTGACGATGTCGAGCAGGCCGTAGATAAAGATGGCAATGCACTGGGATATGTCATTACCGTTACCGCAAAAGACGGAAGCCAGGGAAGTATTACATTTTCCGTTGGTATCAAAAATGATGGAACCGTCAACGGATATTCGATTACCGATATTTCCGAGACACCGGGACTTGGTATGAAAGCAGAAGAGGAAGATTTCTACAGCCAGTTTGAAAACAAAACGGTAGACAAGTTTACGGTTGTAAAACAAAAACCGGCATCGGATGATCAGATTGAGGCAATTACCGGATCTACCATTACTTCAAAGGCAATGGCAAATGGCTGTAATGCAGCCATCTATTACTTCCAGAATGCGTTAGGAGGTGCTCAGTAATGAACAAGTATGTAGAACGTTTGTACAATGGTGTGATCAAAGAGAATCCTACCTTTGTCCTGATGCTTGGTATGTGTCCGACACTTGCGGTTACATCTTCAGCGATCAACGGACTTGGCATGGGACTTTCTACCCTTGTGGTACTGGTATTTTCCAACCTTTTGATTTCACTGTTCCGTAAGGTGATTCCAAACGGCGTGCGTATGCCGGCCTATATCGTGATTGTTGCATCACTTGTTACGGTCGTACAGTTTCTGATGCAGGCATATCTTCCAAGCCTTTCTAAGGCACTTGGTGTGTATATTCCGCTGATCGTTGTAAACTGTATCATTCTTGGCCGTGCAGAAAGCTATGCATCCAAGAATGGACCAATCGAATCTATTTTTGATGGAATTGGTATGGGACTTGGATTTACCATGGGTCTGACCATCATCGGACTGATCCGTGAGATCCTTGGTGCCGGAACCTTTTTCGGACTTCCGTTCCTTTCCGCAATCAAAGGATTTACTCCGATCACGATTTTCATCATGGCACCGGGAGCATTCCTTGTATTGGCATTCCTTGTAGCCGGAATGAATATTATCCGTAAAAAGATGGAAGCAAAGGGCAAACCGCTTGCAGAGCCGGCAGGATGTTTATCCGGAGACTGTGCACACTGTGGTCAGTCCGCACTTTGTACAGGAAAGAGTGCAGGAGCTTCTGATCAGGAACAGGCATAAGGAGGGAGAGAGACGATGAGTACATTAGCTGAACTGGTTTTGATCGCGGTAGGTTCTGCGATCGTAAACAACGTAGTATTGAGTCAGTTCCTTGGTATCTGTCCGTTCCTTGGTGTATCCAAGAAAACAGAGACAGCTGCTGGTATGGGAGGCGCCGTAATTTTCGTTATTACGATCTCTTCTTTCATTACCGGACTGATCTATAAATTTATTCTGGCCAATCCGTTTCTCGTGAAAAAGGGAATTGATCTGACCTATTTAAAAACCATTGTATTTATTCTGGTTATTGCAGCACTGGTACAGTTTGTAGAAATGTTTTTAAAGAAGAGCATGCCATCACTGTATCAGTCACTGGGTGTTTACCTGCCGCTGATTACCACAAACTGTGCGGTACTTGGTGTAGCCTTAAACTGTGTTACTTATGATTACAATCTCTTAGAGGGTGTTGTTTACGGATTTTCCACAGCATTTGGTTTCTTTATCGCAATCGTATTGATGGCGGGAATCCGTGAAAAAATTGAGTACAATGATATCCCGAAGACATTTAGGGGTACAGCGATTGTTCTGATCACTGCCTGCCTGATGTCCATTGCCTTTATGGGATTCTCAGGAATGATTTAGGAGGGAAAAGACGTATGATAACTGGAATTATTGTCGCAGCTGTTGTTGTCGGCTGCGTAGGAATTATTCTTGGATTTTTCCTTGGAATCGCCGGAGAAAAGTTCAAGGTAGAGACTGATCCGAGAGAGGATGCGATCTTAGAAGTTCTCCCGGGAAATAACTGTGGTGGCTGTGGATATGCCGGATGTTCCGGACTTGCTGCGGCAATCGCAAAGGGAGAGGCGCCGGTCAATCAGTGTCCGGTCGGTGGAGAGCCGGTTGCCGCAAAGGTTGGCGAGATCATGGGTGTTTCTGCCGGGGCTTCGGTAAAAAAAGTCGCTTTTGTCAAGTGTGCCGGAACCTGTGAGAAAGCAAAACAGGATTACGAGTATACCGGAGTGGAAGATTGTGCGGCAATGGCATTTGTTCCAAATGGCGGACCAAAGTCCTGCAATTATGGATGTCTGGGATTTGGAAATTGTGTGAAAGCATGTCCGTTTGATGCGATCCATGTCGTAGATGGTATTGCAAAAGTCGATCCGAAGGTCTGCAAGGCCTGCGGAAAATGTGTGGCTGCATGTCCGAAGCATCTGATTGAACTTGTACCATATGAGGCAATGCACCTCGTACAGTGCAGTTCCAAAGACAAGGGCAAGGATGTCATGAGTGCATGTTCCGTTGGATGTATCGGCTGTCATCTCTGTGAGAAGAACTGTCCGTCCGATGCGATTCATGTGGTAGACAACATTGCATACATCGATCAGGAAAAATGTACAGGCTGCGGAATCTGTGCAGAAAAGTGTCCGAAAAAGATTATTTTATAACAAGAAATAACCCCATGCAGGGTCAGCCTGCATGGGGTATTTTTATGCAGAGTTTTTCAGAACACGAAAATCAGGAGGCATGAAACTGTATGGAATCATCCCGGTTGATTCCGGAACTGCATGTAATTGTTCCGTCATCGGAGACAAAGATGGCTTCCACGCCATCGGTCTGTTCCACCAGCTGCATTCCCTTTTTTAATCCGAGGGAAAAACAGGTTGTGCTGAGTGCATCCCCGTCCATGGAGATGTCACTGATGATGGTTACCTGATAGAGATGGTTCTCGACCGGATATCCGGTCGAGGTGTCTAAAATATGGTGATACAGTTTGCCGTTGACCCGGTAATAGCGCTCATAAATACCGGAAGAAACAACCGAAGCATCGGATACGTTTAAGGTGCCAAGTGACGTACCGGTTTCGGAAAATGGTTTCTGGATACCAATGGTATAGGAAGAGTGATCTGCCTTTTTCCCAAGAGTCAGGACATTTCCCCCAAGGCTGATCACGCCGGAGGTGATTCCTTTTTTGTTCAGGAAACTTCGCATTTCATCCGCAATGAAACCTTTCGCAATTCCGCCAAGGTCAATTTTGGCCTGCGGATCTTTCAACCGCACCTGATTTCCTTTGATCTCAATATTTTTATAGTTGACATGTGCCAGTGCCGCTTCAATTTGTTCCGGGGAAGGGACAACCGATGCATCGACTTCGTTCTCATCGGATTTTGCGGTTTCTGCAATCTCTGAAAAATTCCACAGATCCGAGAGGGTACCGATGGTAATATCAAATGATCCAGCACTGATTTTTCCATACCGGATACCATCTTTGATCAGGGAGAGGGTATCGCTGCTGACTGTCACAAACTGGCCGTTTGCCTCGTTAATCTTTGAAACTTCACTGTCTGTGATGGTGTTTGAAAGTTTCTTTTCGTAGTTTCCTGCCAGGGAAAAGCAATCATCCAATATCTTTTCATCACGGGTTCCATAGAGGGTAACCGTGATCATCGTATCAAAATAAAATCCCGTTTTGGATATTTTCCCGGAATTGGCAGAGCAGCCACAAAAAAGTGATGCAATAAGGCAAAGAAGCATTGTGGGCAACAGAATGTATCTGATGTATTTTTGTTGTTTCATAAAAATCCTCTCCGTAAAATTTTATACAGATTAATATACTCCATTTTATGGCAGGCGGCAAGCTTTGTTGTTTTTTTTCGGAAGATATGGTAAAGTATTTAAAGGTATGCATAAGTAAAGAAAATCGAGGAATAAAGTACAATGGACAGTAAACTGAATTATAAACGTATCGTGATCAAAATCGGTTCTTCCTCTCTGACGCACGCAGAGACCGGCCGTTTAAATCTTGCCAAAATGGAACACCTGGTCAGGCAGCTGAGTGATCTGCACAATCAGGGAATGGATGTCTGTCTGGTAAGTTCCGGTGCGATTGCCGTGGGAAGGGCTGCCATGGGCGTGAAGGAACGTCCGTCCGAGACATCGGTAAAGCAGGCATGTGCGGCTGTGGGACAGGCAAAACTGATGATGGTTTACCAGAAACTGTTTGCGGAATATTCACAGACCGCAGGGCAGATTCTGCTGACAAAAAATACAATGGTAAATCCGGTATCCCGTGCGAATGCAAAGAATACATTTGACGAACTGTTCCATCTCGGGGTGGTTCCGGTCGTGAATGAGAACGATACGGTCAGTACCTATGAGATGCAGTTTGGTGACAATGATACGCTGTCGGCACTGGTCGCTTCCATGGTGGGGGCAGATCTTTTGATCCTGCTTTCCGATATTGACGGACTTTATACGGATGATCCGCACAAAAACCCGGAGGCAAGGCTGCTTAAAGTCGTAGATGCTATTGATGAAAACATTTATGGAATGGCTAAAGAATCTACCGGCAGCAATGTCGGAACCGGCGGGATGGCAACAAAACTTGCCGCAGCAAAGATTGCAACATTATCCGGAACGGATATGATCATTGCAAATGGCGGGGATGTCCGCATCCTGCAGGATATTTTCGAAAATGATTATGTGGGAACGTTATTTACGGCTAATGAAAATGCAAACTTTAACCTTGCAAATTATATTATGGAGACAATAGGCTGATGACAAACGAAAAAATTGCACGCATCAATGAATTATACAAAAAATCCAAAGCAGAAGGATTGAGCGAAGAAGAAAAGAAGGAACAGGCACTGCTGCGTCAGGAATATGTCGCTTCGGTAAAGGCAAATCTGCGCAATCAGCTTAACAATATTGACATGATGAATGCAGATGGATCTGTGGAAAATCTTGGAGAAAAATATGGATCAAAAACAAGAACTTCGTAAACGGATGAAGGAAAAGAGAGACCGGATTTCTCCGCAGGAGAGGCGGCAGAAGAGCGCAAAAATCTGTGAGCGGTTGCTGTCGGCACCGGAGTATGTCAGATTTCAGAAAATTCTGGTTTATGCCGCGATTAGAAGCGAAGTCGAATTGCAGCTTTTCTGCGATCAGGCACTCCGGGACAAAAAGCAGATTTTTTTCCCGAAGGTGTGCGGGAAGGAAATGGAGTTTTACCGGATTGAGAATCCCGGACAGTTAAAAAAGGGAATGTTTTCTGTCCCGGAACCGGATGTCAAACAATATCCGCTTTCTTCTTTTGCAGAGAATGGGGAGGCATGGATTCTTGTCCCCGGTGTTGCATTCGACGAAAAGGGGATGCGGCTCGGATACGGAGGAGGATTTTACGATCGTTACCTGAAGCAGAAAGAAAATCTGCACAGGACAGGAATTGCGTTTGGAGAACAGATCGTCAAAAGAATTCCAACGGAAATACATGATCATCCTATGGATGATGTGATCACAGAACAACAATGGTATCGTCCGAAACGGACAACAGGAGGAGAATGACAATGGATGCAAAACTGCAGGAACTGTGCCGGCAGGCACATGAAGACCGGATCAGGGTTGGAATGCTGGATACCGATACAAAAAACAGAACACTCGAACTGGCTGCGGACGCGCTTATGGCACATGAGCAGGAAATTTTAGAGGCCAATGCAATAGATATGGAGCGGGGACGTGAGCGCAATATGCCACAGGGACTTTTAGACCGCCTGAAGCTGGATCATGACCGTCTTCTTGGAATGGCAGACGGACTCCGGCAGGTGGCGAAACTGGAAGATCCCATCGGGGAAGTGATGTCCATGCGAAAACGACCGAACGGACTGATCATTGGAAAAGTGCGTGTAGCCATCGGTGTCGTTGGCATTATCTTTGAGGCCCGCCCGAATGTTACTTCCGATGCGTTCGGTCTGTGTTTTAAGTCCGGAAACTGTGCAATTTTAAAGGGTGGAAGTGATGCCATCCATTCGAACATTGCGATTGTTTCTGCCATGCAGGAGGCACTTCGCAGGATGAATATTCCAAAAGGGGCACTCAGTCTGATCGAGAGCACAGATCGGGAAACCACCAATGCGTTTATGAAAATGAAGGATTATGTGGATCTGCTGATTCCAAGAGGCGGCAGGGGACTGATCCAGAGTGTGGTAAATAATGCGACGATTCCGGTTATTGAAACCGGAACCGGAAACTGTCATGTTTATGTGGATCAGTTTGCGGATCAGGAGATGGCGGTCAATATCATTAAAAATGCAAAGACACAGCGGATCGGTGTATGCAATGCCTGCGAATCCATTGTGGTGCACCGGGCAATTGCAAAAGAGTTTCTTCCAAAGCTGTATGCAGCATTAAAAGAATATGATGTGGAGATGCGCGGTGATTCCTATGCCGTCGAATGTCTGGGACCGGATCAGCCACTGGTAAAAGATGCGACAGAAGAAGACTGGGGAACAGAGTATCTGGATTATATTATGTCGGTAAAGATTGTAGACAGCCTGGACGAGGCAATCGCGCATATCAATAAGTACAATACCTCCCATTCCGAGGCGATTATAACCAAAAATTATGATGTGGCACAGAGATTTTTAAATGAAATTGATTCCGCCTGTGTCTATGTGAATGCATCCACCCGTTTTTCCGATGGAAATGAATTTGGTCTTGGCGCAGAGATCGGAATCAGCACACAGAAATTACATGCCAGAGGTCCGATGGGGCTTGAGGCACTTACCAGTTATAAATATATTATTTATGGAAACGGTCAGGTTCGTCCATAAAAGAAGAGCAGGAAAATAAGAGGATTTTATGAGAGATTTAGAAATAAATGGATTAACCGGGGAAGAAGAAACCAGACGGCAGTACGAATACATAGAAAAAGCCAGACAGTATGTGGCACAAAAGGAAAAAGAAGCGGGGCGCAAACTGACCTGCTGTGTCCATACGTTTGGGTGTCAGATGAATGCGAGGGACTCGGAGAAACTTTTAGGAATCCTGACGGACATCGGTTATGTGGAGACAGAGGATGAGCACGCGGACTTTGTGATTTACAATACCTGTACGGTGCGTGAAAATGCAAACAATAAGGTGTATGGACGCCTGGGGTATCTGTCAAACTTTAAAAAGAAAAATCCGCATATGATGATAGCACTTTGTGGCTGTATGATGCAGGAGCCGACGGTAGTGGAGAAGATCCGCAAATCCTACCGTTTTGTGGATCTGGTATTTGGGACACATAATATTTATAAATTTGCGGAGCTTTTATGCAATCGTATGGAATCGGATTCCATGATCATTGATATATGGAAAGATACGGATAAAATCGTGGAAGATCTTCCAATCCGGCGGAAGTTTTCTTTTAAATCTGGTGTCAATATCATGTTCGGATGTAATAATTTCTGCAGTTACTGTATCGTTCCTTATGTCAGGGGCCGCGAGCGCAGCCGCGAACCAAAAGATATCATCCGTGAGATTGAAGGACTGGTGGCAGATGGTGTGTGTGAAGTCATGCTGCTTGGACAGAATGTTAATTCTTACGGGAAAAATTTAGAGCAGCCAGTTACGTTTGCAGAGCTTCTCCGGGAAGTAAACAAGATCGAGGGATTAAAGAGAATCCGGTTTATGACTTCTCATCCGAAGGATCTGTCGGATGATCTGATCCTTGCCATGAAGGAATGTGATAAGGTATGCAAGCATATGCATCTGCCGCTGCAGTCCGGAAGCTCACGGATTTTAAAAATCATGAACCGGCATTATGATAAAGAACAGTATCTGACGATTGTAAAGAAACTTCGGGAGGCAATTCCGGATATTGCGCTGACGACCGATATTATTGTCGGATTCCCTGGAGAGACAGAAGAAGATTTCCAGGAAACGCTTGAAGTGGTAAAACAGGTGGAATATGACAGTGCGTTTACGTTTATATATTCCAAGCGGACCGGCACACCGGCCGCAGCCATGGAAGATCAGTGCGATCCGGCCGAAGTGAAACGGCATTTTGATCTGTTGTTAAAGGAAGTACAGAAGATCAGCGCAAAGAAAGCCATGGCACTGGAAGGAAAAGTGATGGAAGTGCTGGCAGAGGAACAGAATACGCAGGATGCTTCCCTGATTACCGGACGGCTTTCAAACAATTCGGTGGTGCATTTTCCGGGAACCCCGGATATGATTGGAAAACTGTTTATGGTAAAACTTACGGAATGTAAAGGTTTTTATTATCTGGGAGAGATCGCAGAGAATGCATAGAAAATTTGGCAAAAAAGATGTGATTTTTATCGGTGCGCTTCTTGGTATCTGTCTTATTGTACTGGGCGTCTGGTATTTTGCCGGAGGGAAACAGGGAGCTTTGGTGGTGGTGACGAGAGAGGGAGAAGTGTATGGAACCTATTCCCTGTCACAGCCGCAGACTGTAAAAATTAAAAATTCCAAAGGAAAAACCACGAATGTTCTGGTGATCCGCGATGGAAAAGCAGATATGAAAGAAGCGGACTGTCCGGACAAACTGTGTGTGCATCAGAAAGCGATTTCCGCGGAAAATGAAAGCATTGTCTGTCTGCCGAATCGTGTGGTAGTGACCGTAACGAATTCGAAAAAAGAAGGGATGGATGGATTTGCACAGTAAACAGCTTTGGAGAAAACCGGCGTTTATGGGAGTGTTTCTCGCACTTGCCATGATCTGCAGTTATATAGAGATGCTGATTCCCTTTGATTTTGGAATTCCGGGAGTAAAACTCGGACTGACGAATATTGTGGTTGTTTTAATGCTGTATTCGATTGGAACGAAGGAGGCATTTTGTGTCTCTGTCATAAGAATTTTCCTTGTCGGCATTTTGTTTGGCAATCTGATCGGAATTTTGTATTCCTTAGGCGGGGGAATCCTCAGTTTTCTTGTGATGGCACTCTTAAAAAAAGGAAACCACCTGGGCTGTATTTCCGTCAGTGTGGCCGGAGGAATTGCTCATAACATCGGGCAGATCCTCATAGCGGCGCTTGTTGTGTCCAGCCATTATGTGTTGTATTATTTTCCGGTACTTCTGATTGCCGGACTTCTTACGGGATTTCTGATCGGGCTTCTTGCACAGGAACTGATCGTGCGTCTGCGTTTTCTGACAGAAAAATATCGCGAGTAGAACATCTGTTTGCATAATTGTATCTGCTGTGTTATGATAAATACCGTGAACGAACGAAAATGAGGAGAATGTTTTATGTACGCATATATCAAAGGTGAGCTTGCAGAAACCAATCCGGATCATATTGTGATAGAGACCGGGGGAATCGGATATCAGGTATTTATTTCCGGACAGACGTTTGAGTATCTTCCGGCAGTCGGTGAGGAGATTAAAGTGTATACGTATCTGTATCTGCGCGAGGATGCCATGATTCTCTATGGATTTCTGACCAAAGACGATCTGGAGCTTTTCAAACTTCTGATTTCTGTCAGCGGAATTGGTCCAAAGGGAGGACTTGCAATTCTTTCTGCGCTCAGTGCAGATGATCTGCGGTTTGCGGTATTGTCGGGAGATTCCAAGGCAATCTCGAAAGCTCCGGGAGTAGGAGCCAAGACAGCCCAGCGTGTGATTTTGGAATTAAAAGATAAGATGTCTTTGGAAGATGCTTTTGAAAAGAAGAGTGAGCATGTACAGAATTTAAAGATTTCCGGAAACGGACAGGTCAGAAATGATGCGGTTATGGCACTTACGGCACTGGGATATTCCTCGGCGGAAAGTTTAAAGGCTGTATCCGCGGTGGAGATCACAGAAGAAATGGATGTGGAAGCAGTGCTGAAGGCAGCACTGAAACATATGTCGTTGTTGTAGTTTCGAGAAAGAAGATTTGGTATGGAAAAACGCGTGATTTCCACGCAGCTGCAGGAAGAAGATTATAAGATTGAATCGTCCCTTCGTCCGCAGAGGCTGGAGGATTACATTGGACAGGAAAAAATAAAATCAAATATGAAAGTCTACATTGAGGCGGCAAAAGCCCGGCAGGAGTCTTTGGACCATGTACTGTTTTATGGACCACCGGGACTTGGAAAGACAACGCTTGCAGGGATCATTGCAAATGAGATGGGTACCCACCTGAAAGTGACCTCGGGACCTGCAATTGCAAAACCGGGAGAGATGGCAGCGATCCTGAATAACCTTGCAGAAGGTGACATTTTGTTTGTGGACGAAATTCACCGGCTGAACCGTCAGGTGGAGGAAGTGCTGTATCCGGCAATGGAAGATTATGTGATTGACGTGATGATCGGAAAAGGAGAATCCGCCCGTTCCATCCGGCTGAATCTTCCGAAGTTTACGCTTGTCGGGGCTACGACACGGGCCGGAATGCTTTCGGCACCGCTTCGCGACCGTTTTGGTGTCGTCAGCCACATGGAATATTATACGGTGGAGGAACTTCGCACGATTATTCTGCAGTCGGCACAGGTACTGGATGTGGAAATTGATGAAAAAGGCGCTTACGAGCTTGCCCGCCGTTCCAGGGGAACTCCCCGTCTGGCAAACCGTCTGCTCAAGCGGGTGCGTGATTTTGCCCAGGTAAAGTATGACGGGAAGATTACCTATGAGGTGGCGGCGTTTGCACTGGATCTGCTTGAGGTAGATAAGATGGGACTGGATCAGAACGACAGGAACATTATCCTGACAATTATCGACAAGTTTGACGGCGGTCCGGTGGGACTTGATACGCTGGCAGCTTCGCTTGGTGAGGATTCCGGAACCATCGAAGATGTTTATGAACCGTATCTGGTCAAAAATGATTTCATCAACCGGACACCGAAGGGGCGCGTTGCAACGGCATTTGCCTATGAACATTTCGGGAGGACACCAAAATCCGAATAAGAGGTTGCTTTTCCTACTGCGGAATATTATAATAAAAAGTATGACAGCAAAGAGGATGGTCCAAAACGGGAGGATAGGTTATGTCAGCAAAGACAAGTGCGGAAGTGGTAATTGATGGAAAGGTATATACGTTAAGCGGCTATGAAGGAGAGGAATATCTCCAGAAAGTAGCTTCTTATATTAACGGAAAGATCAATGAGTTTACTTCCATTGAAGAATACCGGCACATTCCTCTCAATATGAAAAATACACTGATCCAGCTGAATATTGCGGATGATTATTTTAAAGCAAAGGATCAGGTGGAAAAATTAGAACGGGACCTTGAAAATAAAGAAAAAGAAATTTACGATTTAAAGCACGATCTGATCTCTAATCAGGTAAAGACGGAGACGGCAGAAGAATCATTGAAGAAACTGGAACGGGACAATAAAGAACTTCTCCTGAACAAGGCGCGGTTAGAGGCAGCACTTGAGGACAAGCTTCTGGATGGAAAAGACAGCCCGAAAGAGTCTGAAAAAGAGAACACAAAGAAAAAATAAGAGGTTTCGAAACACAAAGGAAGGTATTCCTTTGTGTTTTTTCATCATAAGGAAAGAATATGAAAGAAAACAATCATACGACACAACAAAATACATTTGAACTGCTTGCACCGGCTGGATCGTTAGCCATTTTTAAGGCGGTTGTCGCGGCCGGTGCAGATGCCGTTTACGTGGGGGGAAGCAAATTTGGAGCCCGCGCATATGCAGATAATTTTTCCGATGAAGAATTACTAGAAGCACTGGACTATGCACATTTGTATGGACGCAGGGTTTATCTTACGGTCAACACGCTTTTAAAAAACAGTGAGATCGAACAGGTCTGTGCGTATCTGCAGCCGTTTTATGAACATGGACTGGATGCGGTACTTGTACAGGATTTTGGGGTCCTGACAGCGATCCACGAGAGATTTCCGGATCTTGCGATTCATACAAGTACGCAGATGACAGTCACCGGTGTGGAGGCGGCCCGGCTTTTTTCCGGATACGGAGTGACCCGTATGGTCATGGCCCGGGAACTTTCCCTGAATGAAATGAAACGGATCCGTGAAGAGACCGGTATGGAACTGGAAGCATTTGTACACGGGGCGCTGTGTTACTGTTATTCCGGACAGTGTCTGTTTAGCAGTATGCTTGGAGGAAGAAGCGGAAACCGCGGCAGATGTGCACAGCCATGCAGGCTTCCTTACGCAGTGCTGGATGAAAAGCACAGGGAATACAAAAAAGATGCTTATGTCTTAAGCCTCAAGGATATGTGTGGAATAAAGGATCTGCGTGGGCTGGCAGATGCAGGAGTCTATTCCTTGAAAATTGAGGGACGCATGAAACAGATCCCGTATGCTGCCGGTGTGGTTTCTTATTACCGCAAATATATCGACCTCTTTTTATCGGGACAGGAGACACAGATTTCGGAAGAAGATTACCGGGCAGTGCTTGCACTGGGAAACCGCTGTGGATTTACCGACGGATATTACCACAGGCACAATGGTTCTGATATGGTGACGTTTACAAAGCCAAATTACGAAAAAACGAATGAAGCCCTGCAGCAGCAAATTTTAAGAACCTATGAAAATGGTGCTGCCAAAATCCCTGTCCGGGGAGAGCTGGTTTTGCATCAGGGACAGGCTGCATATTACCGGGTAAAGACGCAAACGGTGTCTGTGGAGATTTCCGGCATGGAAGTTATGCAGGCGCAAAAGAAACCTCTTCTGGCAGAAGACGTAAAAAGCCGTATGGAAAAGACGGGGGATACCCCGTTTGTTATGGAAGAGTTGTCCATAAAAATAGAGGACGGAGTGTTTCTTCCAAACGGAGCACTCAATCAGCTGCGTAGGGAGGCATTGGCAGAACTGCAAAAAAAGATGCTGAAACCTTACCAGAGACAGGAGCATCCGCAGAAGACGGCAGGGGAAAAACTTCCGGAGGTATGTGAGAAACGGGAAAAACGAAAGGAACGTGTTTTTGCGGTGACGGGGGAGCGCAGACAGCTTGCATCGGTTCTGGAAAGTTCCTGTGTGACTTCTGTCTGTCTGGACATGGAAGCTTATGACCGAAGCACAATTATGGAAGAATTAAAAGAAGATGCAAATGCTGTTATGCAAAAGGATAAAGCGGTTTATCTGGCGATGCCGCGTATCTTCCGTGCCGGAACGGCAGAATGGGTGCGGCAGATACTTCCGGATATAAAAAGAATGGGATTTGCCGGAGTTCTTGTGAGAAATTATGAAGAACTGGCATTGGCAAAGGAAACATTTTGGGGAAGTGAAATCATAACGGATCACAATCTGTATTGCTATAACGATCAGGCGGTCCGTGCATTTGCCGGGCAGGGAGTGACAAAAAATACGGTTCCGCTGGAACTAAACCGCAGCGAAATAAAACGGAGATATAACGAAGAAAGTATGATGATGCTTTACGGATATTATCCGCTTATGACAAGTGCACAGTGCGTACATGCCAATACCAGGGGCTGTGACAAAAAACGGGGGCTTTCTTATCTGAAAGACCGGTATCAGGTACAGTTTCCGGTAAAAAATTTCTGCACGTACTGCTATAATGTTGTTTATAATTCCCTGCCGGTTTTATTATTTTCCAATTTAGAGGAATTAAAAAAAGCAGGCATCCGTGATTTCCGGATGGATTTTACCATGGAATCTGCAAAAGAAACCAAAGCAATTCTGAAATTATATGAAGAGTTTGCAGACGGCAGCCGCAGACAGTATCCGAAAGAATGGGAAAACCGTTATACCAACGGACACTATAAAAGAGGAGTGGAATAATGATCCATCTGATTGTTCAGGCTTCAAAATATCTGATGATCTTTTTGTTCCTGGTTTATACATTTGAGTGTTTTCATGTGTTTAAATTTGAGGGAGAGGAAGAAGAACAAAAACATATTTACCATGTACAGAGAACTCTGTTGTTTCTTTTTCATTTTGATGCCTTTCTTGTTTTGTATATTACAACAAAAAATTTTCAGCTGATCGGATTTTATCTCATGCAGGTGATTATCATTGCGGCAATCATCGGAACATATCATCTGTTTTACAAGCATGCATCCGAGCTGGTTCTCAATAATATGTGTATGTTACTTACGATTGGATTTGTTATCCTGACACGTATTTCTTTTGAAAAGGCATTCCGGCAGTTTATCTTTGTGTGCGCGGGTTTTGTGATTTCCCTGCTGATTCCCATGGTCTTGCAGAATATGACGCTGTTCCGTAAACTGACATGGGTGTATGTGATCGTAGGTGTCGGTGCACTGGGCGTTGTTGCGGTTGCCGGACAGACAAGCTATGGGGCCAAACTGTCCCTGTCGATTGGTTCTTTGACCATCCAGCCTTCGGAGTTTGTAAAAATTATTTTTGTCATGTTTATTGCATCCATGCTGTACCAGCGTCAGGATTTTCATCAGGTCATGGTGACAAGTATTTTTTCGGCTGTTTTTGTTCTGATGCTGGTAGCATCCAAAGATCTCGGCGGAGCCCTTTTGTATTTTTTTACCTACCTGGTTATGGTTTATGTGGCAACGCGCAGATTTGTGTATTTCGGAGGTGGAATACTGGCAATGATCGTGGCGAGTCTGCTTGGGTACCGGCTGTTTGACCATGTACAGGCACGTGTGCAGGCATGGTCGAATCCGCTTGCAGTCATTGACGGGGCGGGATATCAGGTATGCCAGTCTCTGTTTGCAATCGGTACCGGAGGCTGGTTTGGACTTGGTCTGGGACAGGGACTGCCGGAAAAAATACCGGTCGTGACAAAGGATTTTGTTTTTGCGGCAATCTCGGAAGAACTCGGGGGAGTCTTTGCACTGTGTCTGATCATGGTCTGTGTCAGCTGCTTTTTTATGATCATGAATGTTGCCATGAAACTTCGGGACAATTATTATCGTCTGACAGCGGTCGGACTTGGAACACTGTATGCTTTGCAGGTGTTTCTGACCATCGGCGGGGTCATCAAATTTATTCCGTCAACCGGAGTGACACTTCCACTGGTCAGCTATGGAGGCAGTTCTCTGTTATCGACTATGATTGTGTTTGGCATTATACAGGGACTATACATCATGCAGTTTGACGGTCGGACGCAGAAAAAAGAACAGAAACGAAGAAGAGGCAGAAAAGAATGAGAAGAAAAAAGAAAAAGACAAAGAAAAGTAATAAAGAATTTCTTGTTATTATGTATCTGTTCCTGGCAGTGTTTCTGTCTATGATGATTTATTTTGTCTATTTTCAGGTATGTAAGAGTGAATCGTTTATCAACAGTCCGTATAATTCCCTGCAGGATCTGTTTTCGGATCATGTGATCCGTGGGGATATTGTATCTGCAGACGGCAAAGTACTTGCCACAACAAAAGTATCCGCAGACGGAACACAGACCAGAAGCTATCCGCAGGGACGCATGTTTGCCCATGCAGTTGGTTATGCGGTGAATGGAAAAGCGGGACTGGAAAACCAGGAAAATTTTTCTTTGTTGCGTTCCCATGAGTTTTTCCTTAAGAGAATCGCAGATGATATTTCAGATAAGAAGGCACAGGGGGATACGGTTGTCACGACGCTGGATGCACAGATTCAGCAGGTGGCATACAAATCTCTTGGAAATTATCAGGGAGCTGTGATTGTTATGGAACCGGATACCGGAAAAATCATTGCAATGGTGTCAAAACCGGACTATGATCCCAATACGGTAAAAAAGGACTGGAGCAGTCTGACGGCGGAGGGAAGCACGGTGCTTTACAATCGCGCCACGCAGGGAAAATATGCGCCGGGATCGGTGTTTAAGATCTTAACGACCCTGGAGTATTATCGTGAGAATCCTTCTGCCTATGACCAGTATGCGTTTGACTGCAGTGGTTCCATTTCGGTTGACGGGCAGACCATTCACTGTGCGGGAAATAAGCATCACGGTCAGGAAACATTAAAGAGTTCCTTTTCTAATTCCTGCAATTCTTCGTTTGCCAATATTTCACTGTCACTGAACCGGGAAAAATTTAAACAGACCTGTGACAGCATGCTGTTTAATCAAAATCTTCCGATTGCTTTTGAGTCCGGGAAAAGCAGTTTTTCTTTAAATAAAAATGACAGCAATGCAATGGCGATGGAAACGGGAATCGGTCAGGGAAAAACACTGGTTTCGCCACTGCATATGGCGCTGATAGCAAGTGCCGTGGATCATGATGGAATTCTGATGCGTCCGTATCTGGTGGATCATATACAAAATGGTTCCGGGGTTGAAGTAAGCAGCAATAAACCGAAAACTTATGCGACACTGATGACGGAGACGGAAGCCGGTTTGTTACAGCAGTATATGCGTGCAGTTGTTACAGATGGAACGGGAAGAAAATTATCCGGACAGTCTTATGAAGCTTCCGGCAAAACAGGAACGGCGCAGGTATCGGACACGTCGGATCAGACAAATGCCTGGTTTGTGGGATATGCAAAGAAGGATGGCTATAAAGATATCGCAATCGCAGTCGTTGTGGAGAACAGTGGTGCGGGCAGTACGTACGCGGTTCCAGTTGCAAAGAACGTATTTGACGTATATTTTAACAGATGATATACTTGCTATGAAAATAATGAATGTTTGCACATATATGTGCAGTTTTCGCACACGGGAGGATTGCAATGATTGAAGCAATAAGCTGTGGCGGAGTGGTAATCTTTCGTGGCAAGATTCTGCTTTTGTACAAGAATTACAGAAACAGATATGAAGGCTGGGTATTGCCAAAAGGAACTGTGGAGCAGGGAGAAGAGTATAAGGATACGGCAATTCGCGAGGTTTTGGAAGAAACCGGAGCAACTGCAACCATTATTCAGTATGTGGGAAAAAGCCAGTATTCATTTACCATTCCTGAGGATACGGTCGAGAAATCGGTTCACTGGTATCTGATGATGGGCGAAAGTTATTATAGTAAGCCGCAAAGAGAAGAATATTTTACAGATTCCGGGTATTATAAATACCATGAAGCATATCATTTGTTGAAATTTTCGAATGAAAAACAGATTTTGGAGAAAGCTTATAATGAGTATCTGGATCTGAAAAAAAGTAACTTATGGGGAACACATAAGTATTTTTAGAAAGGATAATCTGCATGAAATGGTATGAGGATCTTTATGTCGGCGATTCCATTGAAGGCAAAGTCAATCGAATAAAGTGGAAGATTAACCATCATGCAGGAACAGTCTCTATCTATGTGATTGCGTTTGCATCCAACCGGCAGAATCTGCTGGATATTATACCGGCGTGGGAACTGATGCAGAAATCTTATCCGGGGAAAAAACAAATGCAGATCATCGGTCTGGCAAAAGGTTATGCGGAAGCTCTGGAGCTGGTGCGCAGTATTATAGAGGAAGTATATCAGAATACAGGGGATGTGGATGTAAAATCTTATTTACGGGGCCGGAAACGGAGGAGACAGGTATGAGTGTTTTCCTTCTGATTCTGAAAATCATAGGAATTGTTTTGCTGGTGATTTTAGGACTGATTGTTGTCATTGCTCTTTTGGCATTATTTTGTCCATTCGTGTATCGTGTGAAAGGTTCCTACCATGAAAAAAATCTGCAACTGCAGGTCCGGATTTGGTGGCTTGGCCGTCTGCTGGGGCTCTGTGCAGATACCGCGGAAGAGGGATTCCACACGTATGTGCGGATTTTTGGATTTCGAAAGGAACTGCATCTGCAGAAAGAAAAAGAAGATTCCGCGGATTTTAAAAAGCCGGTGCAGGAAGACTCTCCGCAGGAAGGGACAAAAGACCGGGAGACTGAAGTGGCACCGTCTCTTACGGCAATGGAAAATACATCCCAAACATCTGCGCAGCAATTGACAGATCCGGAGGAGACAATTCTCTGTCATCCGGATAAAAAAAAGAAAACATTTTTTCCGGGCAGGATTGCAGGTTTTATCCGGAAGTTCCCGGAAAAGATCCGGAATATTTTGCAAAAGATTCTTTATTTTTTGAGGAATATACAGACATTCTGGAAAAAAGGAACGCGAACGTGCCGGAAATGGTATCGTTTTTTCAATGACGAGAAAAATAAAAAAGCGTTTTCTAATATCTGGAAACAGCTGGAACATCTGGTTGTTGCAGCTTTGCCGAAACGGCTGAAGCTTTGGCTGAAATATTCTACCGGATCGCCGGATACTACCGGGCAGGTGCTTGGTATTCTTGCAATATTTCCGGTCGGATACCGGAATCACTGGAATATTATTCCGGATTTTACGGCAGAAGAATTTTATGCAGAAGCAGATTTTACAGTACGCGGCAGGATTTTCGGAGTTCAGATTCTTGCTCTGGCACTGCGAATAATTCTTGATAAGAATTGCCGGAGACTATATAATAGATTTAAGCATATGAAGTAGAATGGGTAAGGAGGTTTTACCATGGCAGATAACAGTTTTAATAATACAGTAGAATCCTTATTTAAAGGAATGGACAGCTTTATCACAACAAAGACCGTAGTAGGAGATGCAATTCATATCGGAGATACGATTATTCTTCCTCTGGTAGATGTATCTTTTGGTGTTGCGGCAGGAGCGTTTTCACAGGAAAAGAAAAATAATGGTGCCGGAGGTATGGGTGGAAAAATCAATCCGAGTGCGGTTCTTGTCATCCAGAATGGAGTAACAAAACTTGTGAATATCAAAAATCAGGATGGAATGACAAAGATCCTTGACATGGTTCCGGATTTTATCAATAAATTTACATCCGGAAAAGATACGGATGATATCATTGACGATGTTGTTTCGGATGATACGGACAATGAATAGAAAAAACAGAATCATATAAAACCGGGAGAGCATATATTAGAAATGATATATGCTTTTTTGGTGGAAAAAATGAAACGGGTATGGGGATATACATTGTTCTGGATGGGAATCGGAATGCTGATCATGTTTTTTGTAGGTGGCGGGCTGCTGGGGGTTCTGCTGATTGCCGGAACCATGCTTGTTTCCTATCTGTTGTTTTCCTGCTGATTGCGGCACAAAAAAAGAACCGTCATACAACGGTCCTTATATTTGCTTACTAAGCTCTCTCAACTTTTCCGGATCTAAGGCAGGAAGCACAAACATATAACTTCTGTGGTACTCCGTTTACCTTACAACTTACACGTTTGATGTTTGATTTCCAAACTCTATTAGATCTTCTATGAGAATGGCTGACATTATTTCCGTAATGTACACCCTTTTCACAAATTGCACACTTTGCCATGATTTTGCACCTCCTTGCATTTCACTAAGCTTTTTCAAGCTCACAACATAAGATATATTAACAGATTCCTTCTGTAAATGCAAGAAAAACTTATAAAAAAATGAAATAAATTACATTTGGTTTACATTTGCAGGAAAAATGGTTATAATACGAGTAACTATGATGTAATACCTATGAGATGGTTTACGAATATTGGAGGTACAAGTATGAAGGGACAGATAGATACCCAATATGGAAAGGTTTTGGTGGAAGACGATGTCATTGCCACTTACGCAGGTTCTGTTGCGGTAGAATGTTTTGGTATTGTCGGTATGGCAGCTGTTAATATGAAAGACGGACTGGTGAAGCTGCTGAAAAGGGATTATCTGACACATGGTATCAGTGTCACAATTGAAGATGAAAATCTGATCAATATTGATTTTCATGTGATTGTCGCTTACGGCGTAAGCATTTGCACAGTTTCTGACAACCTGATCGAGACTGTAAAGTATAAAGTGGAGTCATTTACGGGCATGAAGATCAATAAGATCAATATCTACGTCGAAGGCGTCCGCGTGATTGACTAGGGAGGATAAGAAATTGGAGATTACAAGTATCAATACGGAGAGTTTGTCCAGAATGTTCCTTGCAGGTGCAAAGAATCTGGATGCAAAAAAGGAATGGATCAATGAACTGAATGTTTTCCCGGTTCCGGATGGAGATACCGGTACAAACATGTCAATGACGATCATGTCAGCAGCACGTGAAGTCGGTGCGTTGTCCAATCCGACAATGAAAGAACTTGCAAAAGCAATTTCTTCCGGTTCCCTTCGTGGGGCAAGAGGTAATTCCGGCGTTATTTTATCCCAGCTGTTCCGCGGTTTCTGTAAAGTTATCAAAGAGTATGATGAGGTAGATGTTTCTGTTTTATGTGATGCATTCCAGAAAGCGGTAGAAACAGCATACAAAGCAGTTATGAAGCCAAAAGAGGGAACGATTCTTACCGTTGCAAAGGGTGCGGCAGACAAAGCGCTTGATCTGGCACAGGAGACAGAGGATCTGGTTTATTTCTGCGATGAAGTGATCAAACATGCGGAGTATGTTTTAAGTCAGACTCCGGAAATGCTTCCGGTCTTAAAGCAGGCAGGGGTAGTGGATTCCGGCGGACAGGGACTGGTTCAGGTGTTAAAGGGAGCCTATGATTCCCTTCTCGGAAAAGAAATTGATTATTCCATTGAGGAGACTCCGGCATCTGCAGGCACGGCAAAAGTTTCAGAGCCGGCTGAGCAGGAGATTAAATATGGTTACTGCACGGAGTTTATTATTGTATTAACACGTCCATTGTCTGAAAAAGAAGAAAAGGAATACAAATCTTATCTGGAATCTATCGGAGATTCGATTGTTGTGGTAGCAGACGATGAGGTTGTAAAGACTCACGTACATACCAACGATCCGGGACTTGCCATTCAAAAGGCACTGACCCATGGTTCTCTTACAAAGATCAAGATCGACAATATGCGTGAGGAACATCAGGAAAAGCTGATTAAGGATGCCGAAAAAGCGGCTGCCCAGCAGAAGGAGCAGGAGGCAGAGAAAGAGAAACCCCGCAAGCCAATGGGATTTATTGCCGTTTCCATCGGTGAGGGAATGAATGAGATTTTCCGCGGACTGGGAGCAGACTATCTGATCGAGGGTGGACAGACCATGAATCCAAGCACAGAAGACATGCTTGCAGCGATTGATCATGTAAATGCAGATCATATCTTTATTCTGCCAAACAATAAAAATATCATTATGGCGGCAAATCAGGCAGCGGAGCTGACAGAGGATAAAGATATTATTGTACTTCCGACCAAGACAATTCCACAGGGAATTGTGGCTCTGGTAAATTATATCCCGGATTATACTGCGGAGGAAAATAAGGAAGCCATGCTGGCAGAACTCGACAGTGTAAAGACCGGTCAGGTGACCTATGCGGTTCGTGACACTGAAATTGATGGCATGCAGATCAGACAGAATGACTATATGGGAATTGGCGATAAGGCAATTCTTGCGGTCGGCACGGATCTGAAAGAGACAACCATGAAGATGATTGATGCGATGGTAGATGAGGATTCTGCAATTGTCAGCATTTATTATGGTGCGGATGAGACAGAAGAGCATGCACAGGAAATCGGAAAAATGATCGAAGAAAAGTATCCGGATGTTGAGGTAGAGATCAACTGTGGTGGTCAGCCGATTTACTATTTTGTTATTTCTGTAGAATAAAAGTTACTATTTATGCAGCACAGAAACGAATAAGGAGCAGATATGCGTCAGGATTCATCAATCACGGAAATCAAAGGCATTGGTGAAAAAACAAAAAAATTATTCGAAAAAATGGGAGTATACACCGTAGGTGATATACTCCTTCATTTTCCCAGAAATTATATACAGTATCCCCATCCGGTGCCGATCGATGAGATGACAGCGGAACATATGCAGACAGAGGATAAGCTTGCGATTGTTGCACGGATTGAGCGTACACCGGTAACGAGAAGTGGAAGACATATGCAGGTGACACTTCTTGTGATTGGAAGCCCTGGACATCAGATCCAGCTGATCTGGTATCGGATGCCTTATATACGGAATACATTGACACATGGCAAATATTTTGTTTTTTACGGAAATGTTCACATTAAGGATGGCAAATTTGTGATGGAACAGCCGGTGGTGTATACGCCGGAGGCCTATCAGGAAATCGAAAACTGTTTTCTTCCGGTGTATACGCTGACCAGCGGGATCACCAACAATCTCATGATAAAAACGATGCGGCAGGCATTGGATGAGGAAGAACTGCTTACGGATTTTCTTCCGGGAGAAATTCGTACGCGCAGAAAACTGTGTGAGTATAATTATGCGGTCAAACAGATCCACTTTCCGGATACGATGGAATGTTTGATCGAGGCGAGAAAGCGGTTGGTTTTTGATGAGTTCTTTTTATTTATCATGGGCATGCAGTACCAGAAAGAAAAGAGAACCAGACAGGAAAACCGGTTTGTGATGGAACATCCGGAGTTCGTGGAAGATCTGATTCAGAAGCTTCCGTATGAACTGACGGGAGCACAAAGACGAGCATTGCATGATGTGACGGAAAATATGCAGGGACCGTATGCCATGCAGCGCCTGATTCAGGGAGACGTGGGTTCCGGTAAAACGATTCTGGCTTTTCTGGCAATGGCGTGGTGCGCACAGAATGGATATCAGTCTGCCATCATGGCACCGACGGAAGTACTTGCACAGCAGCATTATGAAACATTCCAGAAACTCTGTGAGCAGTTTGGACTGCATTTTCCGGTAATCCTTCTGACGGGGTCCATGACGGCAAAACAAAAACGCAGTGCGTATGAACGGTTAGAACTGTATGAGAATGCCCTGATTGTAGGAACGCATGCGCTGATTCAGGAAAAACCGGCATATGCAAATCTTGCGCTTGTGATCACAGATGAGCAGCATCGTTTTGGCGTGCGGCAGAGAGAGGAGTTTGCGCAAAAAGGGGATATGCCGCATATTCTTGTTATGAGTGCAACACCGATTCCGCGAACCCTTGCGATCATTATCTACGGAGATATGGATATTTCGGTTGTGGATGAGGTGCCGGCAAGACGGCTTCCGATCAAAAACTGTGTGGTTAATACGGCATACCGGCCGAAAGCATATGCGTTTGTTGCAGATGAGGTGAAAAAAGGACATCAGGCATATGTGATCTGTCCGCTTGTGGAGGCAAGCGAAGGGACACAGGGAGAAAATGTAATTGATTACTCGAAAACGCTTATGGAGGAACTGCCATCCGGCATCCAGGTGGGCGTGCTTCACGGAAAGATGAAGAGCAGTAAGAAAAATGAAATTATGCAGGAATTTGCGGAAAATAAAATTCAGGTGCTTGTATCCACCACGGTAGTGGAAGTGGGGGTCAATGTACCGAATGCAACCGTGATGCTGATCGAGAATGCGGACCGATTTGGCTTAGCACAGCTGCATCAGCTGCGTGGACGTGTGGGAAGAGGAGATGCACAGTCTTATTGTATTATGATCAATGCCTCTTCGGCCAAGACGGCAAAAAAACGTCTGGAAATATTAAATAAATCAAACGACGGCTTTTTTATTGCGAGTGAGGATTTGAAATTACGCGGACCGGGAGATTTTTTCGGTATCCGGCAGAGTGGAGATCTGGTATTTGCGCTGGCGGATATTTACCAGGATGCGGCGGTGCTGCAGGAGGCTTCGGAAGAAGTAAAAACAATTCTTGAGGAAGACCCGGAACTGACAGAACCCGGACATCACATTCTGCAAAAGAAAATGATGCAGTTTCAGGAAGAACAGCTTTCAAAAATGAATTTGTAGATTCCGGTAAAAGAATAAGCAGGTCTCCGTGACAGAGACCTGCTTTTTTCTTTTGTACATTGGGACAAGTGGGTTACTGGATGTTTTCTCCTTTGCCAGCCATCTGTCTTTCCTGTGCTTCGATCATTTTTTTGACCATGTAACCGCCGATAGATCCATTCTGTTTTGCGGTAAGATCACCGTTGTATCCGTTGCTAAGTGGGACTCCAAGCTCATCTGCAACTTCATACTTAAAACGTTCCAATGATTTTTTTGTACTTCTGTCTGCCATGCTTTTCTTCCTCCTTTGCGGTTGTACTTTGTGGTACGATTCTAGTATATGCGCTAAGCAGAAAGCCTATGCTGGAAACTTATGTATTGGATGATTCCACCAGTGTCAGGCCGCTGATGTCCGGATGAATCGTGAGAGAGTAGTTCGTATAGTATACGACAAATCCGGGTGCACTTCCGGCCGGTTTTTTTACATTTTTTTTCTGAAGATAATCAATTTCAAGTTTGTCACTGTCACGTCCGCTGGAATAGTAACCGGCAAGTTTTCCGGCCTCTTCAAATACGCGGTCCGGCATTTCTCCCCCTTTGTTTTTTACAATTACATGGGAACCCGGCATTTTTTTGGCGTGAAACCACCAGTCATTTCCGGTTGCAAATTTAAAGGTCAGTTCATCATTCTGATAGTTATTTTTGCCGACGTACATGTCATAGCCGTCGGATGAAATATAATGGAAAGGTTTGCTTTTGATTTTCTGTTTTTTGCCGTTTTTGTGTTTTTTGATAAAACCGTATTCCATCAATTCCTCTTTGATCTGCACCAGATCATCGGCGGAGAGTGCAATGTTCAAAGAATTCTGGATGGACTCCAGATGGTCAATCTGCGCTTTGGTTTCCGCAAGCTGGACTTCAAGAGCTTCGGAAGTCCGTTTCAGTTTTCCGTATTTATCAAAGTATTTTTGGGAATTTTCACGTGCGGTCTTTTGCGGATCTAACGGGATACGGATTTCTTTATTGTTGTCATAAAAATTTTCACAGACCAGTTCTTTTGCCTGGTCCTGCAGATTGTAACCGTATACATTGATCAGTTCTCCGTACAGTTTATATTTTTCCCGTTTTTCGGCATCTTTCTGCTGTTTTTGCTGTAACTGGTATTTTTTCTGGTTGCGCTCTAACGCAGTTGTGACGATTTTTCGCAGGTCTGCGGATTTCTGGTGGATACGGTTGTAAATATTGCGCTCTGCATAGAAAACTTCGAGCATCTGCGAGATGCTTTCCATATGTTCCATCTCATAATCCTGATACATGGTCAGTTCAATGGCAGAAAATTCGATCGGCCGTTTGTCTTTTCTTACGATCACCGGATGAAATTCGTTGTGGCGGATTTCATCAAAAAACCATGCAATGTGGTTTGCAAGATGGTGGATTTCATCATCGGTACAGGCCAAAAGAGACTGATCTGCATCCATCCCGGCCCGGTATGCCAGTTCGGATGCAACAAGCGGACTGACACCGGTAAATGATGTATAGATCGCTTTGCAGATGGACATCGGTTTTGCCTTAATGGCATCGCAGATCTGTGTGGCATCCATAGTCATGGCATTGAATTTGTCCTCCTGTGTGGCAGGAATAAAATACGGGCGGCCCGGAAGCACTTCGCGCAGGGAACTTACGGCAGAAGAGACATGCTTGATGCTGTCGATCATGGTGCCGTCCTCATCGCAAAAGATAATATTGGAATGTTTTCCCATCAGTTCAATGACAAGGGTCTTATGACAGATATCCCCCATTTCATTCAGGTGTTCAATCTTCAGATGGATGATGCGTTCCATATGGGGCTGGGTAATGCTTATGATCCGCCCGTTTGCGATATGTTTGCGTAAAACCATACAAAATGTAGGCGCCTGCAGGGGACTTGTCTTGTTGGTGTCCGTCAGATATAAAAAAGGAAGGGAAGCGTTTGCTGAAATGGATACACGGAACTGTCCGCTGCTTCCTTTGCATGTCAAAAGCAGCTCGTCATTTTCGGGCTGCGCAATTTTACTGATTTTTGTATTTAAAATCGTCTGGTTCAGTTCATGGACTAAACCTGCGATTACGATTCCGTCAAAAGCCATGGAAATTCTCCTGTTCATGATTATAGTGTTTTTCAAACTCATGAATCATTATAGTAATTTCCACGTCTTTTGTCTATATGCAGAAAGTGGATATCTTTTGTATACATTTTTTGCAAGAACATTTGACGAAACGGCAAAGAAGCATTATAATACATTTATCTATGCATAGATATGTGCATGATATTTGGGAGAAAGTAAAATGATTAAAAGCATGACCGGATTTGGGCGCTGTGAGATTGCAGATGAAAAACGCAAATTTACCGTGGAACTGAAATCCGTAAATCACCGGTATCTTGATGTAAACATGAAGATGCCGAAAAAGTTAAATTTTTTTGAGAGTGCGATCCGCAGTCTGTTAAAAAAATATATTGAACGAGGCAAAGTGGATCTGTATATTTCCTATGAGGACTATACGGAGGACAATTATGCACTTAAGTATAATGAGGGACTTGCCGGTGAGTATTTAAAATATCTGAATGCCATGGCAGAAACATTCCATCTGGAAAATGATGTGCGGGTAAGCACACTGTCCCGTTATCCGGATGTCTTTGTTATGGAAGAACAGGAAATGGACGAAGAAGAGCTCTGGAATGGATTGCAGAAGGCAATCTGCGGAGCATGTGAACAATTTGTTGAGACCCGTATCCGGGAAGGCGAGAACTTAAAGAAGGATCTCTGTGAGAAGTTAGATGACCTGCTTGCCGGAGTGGATTTCATTGAGGAGCGTTCTCCGCAGATTATGCAGGAATACCGCAGCCATCTGACGGAAAAGATCCAGGAACTTTTGGGAGATACCCAGATCGATGAGGGAAGAATTGCGACAGAGGTTACGATCTATGCAGACAAGGTGTGTGTGGATGAAGAAACCGTGCGTCTGCGCAGCCATATTACCTCGATGAAGGAGACACTTTCAGAGGGAGGTCCGGTAGGACGCAAACTCGATTTTATTGCACAGGAGATGAACCGTGAAGCAAATACGATTCTCTCAAAGGCAAATAATATTGAAATTTCAGATGTGGGAATTAATCTGAAGACCGGAATCGAAAAGATCCGCGAACAGATCCAAAATATAGAATAAAGGAAGCGCGTTATGGAACAGAAAGGAAAGTTAGTTGTTATTTCCGGATTTTCCGGAGCGGGCAAAGGAACTCTGATGAAAGCACTGCTGGCAGCACATCCGGACAGGTATGCACTGTCGGTTTCCGCAACTACCAGAGATCCGAGACCGGGAGAAAAAGATGGTGTGGATTATTTTTTTGTGACGGACGAAACGTTTGATTCCATGATTCAGAAGGATGATTTTTTAGAATATGCAAAATATGTCAGCCACTCTTATGGAACTCCTCGTTCTTATGTGGAGGAAAATTTAAATCTCGGAAAGAATGTAATTTTAGAGATTGAGATACAGGGAGCATTAAAAGTAAAAGAAAAAATAAAAGATGCTGTCCTGATGTTTGTTACGGCACCGGATGCCGGGACACTGCGTGACCGTCTGGTCGGACGCGGTACAGAGACTCCGGAGGTCATTGCGGCACGGCTTGCACGTGCATGTGAGGAATCCGAAGGAATCGAAAATTATGATTATTTAGTGGTAAACGATACGGTGGATCACGCATCGGCTTTGATTGATCAGCTGATCTGTGATGAGCAGTCACAAAATACCGGAAGGGATCAGGAGTATCGGGTATCTGCTAATATAGATTTTATTAATCAAATGAGAGAAAATCTCAAAAGCTTTTCGAAAGGAGAATGAATATGATACATCCATCTTATGTTGAATTAATGAAAGTTGTAAATGACGAGGGCGAAATCGGTGAAGAACCGGTGGTAAACAGCCGTTACTCCATCGTTCTTGCCACAGCAAAGCGTGCAAGACAGATCATTGCCGGAGCAAAACCACTGATTGATGATCCGGTCTGCAACAAGCCGCTTTCCATTGCCGTGGAAGAGTTATACCGCGGAGAAGTAAAGATTGTACCTGGAGAGGACGAAAACTAAGAAATACCAAAAGGGAGTGACAACTGTCATTCCCTTTTTCAAGTGAGAGGTTATATGAAATTATTATTTGTTTCACTCGGATGTGACAAAAATCTGGTAGATTCCGAGTACATGATCGGTATGCTTACCAGTCATGGAATTGAACTGACGGATGATGAAACGGAAGCGGATATCATTATTGTCAACAGCTGCTGTTTTATCGGCGATGCAAAAGAAGAAAGCATTAACACCATTCTGGAAATGGCAGAGCAGAAAAAAACAGGCTGCTGTAAATCACTCATTGTCACCGGCTGCCTGACACAGCGTTATCAGGATGAAGTGAAAAAAGAAATACCGGAAGTAGATGCTATTTTAGGAACCAATTCCTATGATTCCATTGTAGAGGCACTCGAGGAGACCCTGCAGCATAAATTTTATAAAAATTTTCATACGCTCAGCGGACTGCCGCAGCTGTCGACCAAACGGACGGTTACGACAGGTGGACATTATGCATATCTGAAAATTGCAGAGGGATGCAACAAAAACTGCACCTACTGTGTGATCCCGTCTGTGCGCGGACGTTACCGCAGTGTTCCGATGGACGAGCTGGTTACGTCAGCAGAAGAACTGGTTGCAGGAGGCGTAAAGGAACTGATCCTTGTTGCGCAGGAGACAACGCTTTACGGTGTGGATCTGTATGGGAAAAAATGCCTGCATGAATTGTTAGACCGCCTGAACGGGATTTCCGGTCTGTTCTGGATTCGTATTATGTACTGTTATCCGGAAGAAATCTATGAGGAACTGATTGATTCCATGATTAGGGATAAGAAGGTCTGTCATTATCTGGACATGCCGGTTCAGCACTGCAACGATACGATTTTGCAGCGTATGGGAAGAAAAACAAATAAAAAAGAACTGATCGAGAGAATCCATTATTTGAGAAAACGTGTCCCGGATATCACTTTGCGGACCTCTTTGATCTGCGGATTCCCCGGGGAGACAAAAGAGCAGCACGAAGAACTGATGCAGTTTGTCAATGATATGGAATTTGACCGTCTCGGAGCGTTTACTTATTCCGCGGAGGAAGGAACACCGGCAGCAGAAATGCCGGATCAGGTGCCGCAGGAACAAAAAGAAGAATGGCAGGCAGATGTCATGGAACTTCAGGAAGAAGTGATTTTTGACAGGAATGAAGCCATGAAAGGTACGGTTTTGTATGCGTTTATCGAAGGACAGGTTGCGGATGAAAACAATACCTACGTCGGCAGAACCTACCGGGATGCGCCAAATGTAGACGGATATATTTTTATCAATACAGACGAAGAACTTTTAACCGGAGATATTGTGAAGGTGGAAGTTACCGGTGCATATGAATATGACCTGATCGCTACGATTGTAAAATAGGAGGAACAATTATGAATTTACCAAATAAATTAACAACTTTCCGTGTGATTCTTATTCCGTTTTTTGTATTTTTCCTGTTAGCTCCATACTTTGAAGGGTATGGAAATTACATTGCGCTTGTTATTTTTATTGTCGCAAGCCTGACGGATTTTCTGGATGGAAAAATTGCAAGAAAGTACAATCTTGTAACAAATTTCGGAAAGTTTATGGACCCGCTGGCAGACAAGCTTCTGGTCTGCTCTGCGCTGATCTGTCTGATTGCGCTGGACAAAATTCCGGCATGGATTGTGATTGTGATCATTTCCCGCGAGTTTATTATCAGCGGATTCCGTCTGATTGCAGCAGACAATGGTGTCGTGATCGCAGCAAGCTACTGGGGCAAATTTAAAACCGCATCCCAGATGGTTACGGTGATTCTTCTGGTACTGAATATTCAAAATACGGTATTTACAGTACTCGGAACGGTATTTATTTATATTTCCCTGGTACTTACCGTCGTATCTCTGATTGATTATATCGCAAAAAACAAAGAAGTATTAAAGGATCAGAACTAATGAAAATTGACAGACTTCTGGCAGAACACCAGCTGCTGGTGACGACAGCCGAGAGCTGTACCGGAGGACTGGTAGCGTCTGCACTGGTAGATATTCCGGGAATTTCCGATTATTTTAAAGAGGGATATATCACTTATGCTCCCGAAGCAAAAGAAAAGATACTGGGCGTATTGCCGGAGACCATTTCCGATTATGGTGTCGTGAGTGAACAGACCGCACAGGAGATGGCGGAAGGTGCTGCAAAACAGGCACACGCGGGATGTGCGGTGGCTACAACGGGGGTTGCCGGACCCGGGGGAGGAACTTTAAAGACTCCGGTGGGAACGGTCTGTTTTGGATGTTTTGTGCAGGGAAAGATATTTTCCGGGACAGAACATTTTACCGGTACAAGAAGTGAAATAAGACATGCGGCTGCGGCATATGCCATTGCATTTCTGGAGCGGTGTATCATCAAAACATATGGAGGAACCTTATGCGAATCATAGCAGGAACAGCGCGCAGCCTGCCGCTGAAAACAATTGAGGGGCTGGAAACGCGCCCGACAACAGACAAGATCAAAGAGACATTATTCAATATGCTGCAGAATGATGTGCCGGGATGTTATTTCCTGGATCTGTTTGCGGGCAGCGGTCAGATCGGGTTAGAAGCAATCAGCCGCGGAGCTTTGTATGCGGTTTTTATTGAGAATAACCGGAAAGCGGCCAAATGCATTGAAGATAATATTGCATTCACAAAATTTACGAAGGAATCCAGACTGCTTACCACGGATGTGATCAGCGGAATCAGCAGTCTGGAGGGAAAATATACATTTGATATTATTTTTATGGACCCGCCATACCGGCAGGGACTTGAAGAAGATGTGCTGCGTTTCCTTTCAAAATCAAGTGTGTTGAAACCTGACACCATGATTATTGTGGAAGCATCGCTGGATACGGATTTTTCTTATCTGGATGAGCTGGGATTTTCCGTGATAAAGTTCAAAAAATATAAGACAAACATGCATGTCTTTATTCAACAGAAGAGGGTATAACAAACATGAAAAAAGCAATTTATCCGGGAAGTTTTGATCCACTGACATTCGGACATATGGACATCATCAACCGTGCTTCAAGAATTGTGGATGAGCTGGTCGTCGGAGTGCTTAACAACAGCGCAAAAAATTCGTTGTTTTCTTTAGAAGAACGTGTTAGTATGATAGAAGAGATGACAAAGGATATTCCAAACGTTACGGTGGCGTCCTTTGATGGTCTGTTGGTAGAGTTTATGAATAAAATAGATGCTACCATTATCGTGCGTGGGCTTCGTGCAGTGACAGATTTTGAGTACGAGCTGCAGATCGCACAGGCGAACCATGTGCAGGATTCTAATATTGAAACCATTTTCCTGACAAGTGATCTTTCTTATTCCTATTTAAGTTCGACAATTGTCAAGGAATTTGCGTCCTACGGTGGAGATATTTCCAACTTTGTACCGGAACGTTTTATTGAACGGATTTATAAGAAATATGAGAACAGATAGGAGAGATTTTCACTATGAGCAGTAAGATGGAACAGATTATTGAGGAAATCGAAGAGTATATTGATGGCTGTAAATTCCAGCCGCTCTCAAGTACAAAGATTATTGTCAACAAAGAAGAATTAGAAGAACTTATTGCGGAACTTCGCGCCAAAACACCGGAAGAAGTAAAGCGTTATCAGAAGATTATCAGCAATAAGGAAGCAATTTTAGCAGATGCACAGGCGAAGGCGGATCAAATCATTGCACAGGCACAGGTGCAGACCAACGAACTTGTCAGCGAGCATCAGATTATGCAGCAGGCATATGCACAGGCAAATGAAGTTGTTATGATCGCAACCAAGCAGGCCCAGGAAATTTTAGACAATGCTACCAATGAGGCAAACAGTCTGCGTGTCAGTGCCATGGGATATGCGGATGACCAGCTGCATGAGATCGAGGAGGTTTTGTCGAATTCCATCGAGACTTCTCAGGCGCGGTATGACAGTCTGATTTCTTCACTACAGGGTTTCCTTGATGTAGTGACAAAGAACCGGGCACAGCTGTTTCCACAGACAGAAGCAGCAGAGGAGGCAGCCGCTTCTGCCGGACAGGCAGCAGAGTCTGCAGAGGAGCCACAGATTACCAATATTTCAGCTTCAGATGAGGATGCCCAGGAAGAGTAAAGGAATACAGCATCCAACGGTTAACAGTAAGAGGATTATTTTCTGTAATACATAGTTCCGGAGCGAGAGGCCGGTCTGGTGAAGGATGGAAGAGACCTGAAAAATGCCGGACAATCCTCCCCATGACAGGAATAACACTGCCAGAAGAGATTTTATCTGTCTGGTGCAGGCAGAGGTGGAAAGCAGCGCAACACCGTTTGTAACTTCTAAGAATCCGGTGGCGGCCAGCGAAAACCAATGCGCCGGAAACGGCAGTGTCTGCAGCATTTCGCAGAAAATGGAAAACAGGATGATATAGCCGCATATTTTGATCAGGGTTTCAAATCCGTGAATGATGCCGGCATCAATGATTTGCATATCCATATGAAATCTTGATGCCGTTTCTTTTTGTGTAGAAGAAGGGGTTCTGTGATATAATAACAGCATACTCATTCCATACAAAAACGGAATGCCATAGATCAGAAAAACGTATACAGGAGATAACGGAAGCTGCAAAATTTCCTGAATGGCGGTTATGACAAATACGGGACTTAAGTTGTTTGTAAAGCAGCATAGAGCAGAGGCTTTTTCCCGGGAAATATAGTTACTGCTGTAAAAGTCGGCAGTCAGTTTGCAGCCGATGGGAAATCCAAACAAAAAACCACACAGTACGATGTAGCAGGCAGAAAATTTTTTCGGAAGAATTTCACTGCGCAGAATGACATACGAGAGGACACAAAAAGGGAGCAGTGTCGGAAGAATCTGTGTAAACCACAGCTGCAGCCCTTGTTTTGATGCCGAGACTGCTGCGTGGGGGAAACAGATAAAAAACAAAAACAGTATGCAACAGAGAAGAGTAAATACAAATTTTTTCATGATACAGTTTATGTGAGACAGGAGGAGTATATGAGTACATTAGAGCATTTATATCCGGAAAGGGTATTTTATTATTTCAAGCAGATCGCAGCAATTCCACATGGATCGGGAAACACCAAAGCGATCAGTGATTATCTGGTAAAATTTGCAAAAGAACACGCACTGACCTGGTATCAGGATGAAGCAAACAATGTGGTTCTTGTCAAGGAAGCATCCAAAGGTTATGAAAAGGCTCCGGCGATCATCATTCAGGGACACATGGATATGGTCTGTGAAAAAGAAAAAGACTGTAATCTTGACATGGATAAAGAAGGGCTGCGCCTGTATGTAGATGGAGATTTCCTGAAGGCAGAAGGGACAACGCTTGGCGGAGATGACGGAATTGCAGTGGCATATGCGCTGGCAATTTTGGAATCAGATGAAATTTCCCATCCGAAATTAGAAGTTGTGATTACCGTGGATGAAGAAATCGGAATGCTGGGGGCGGCTGTCATGGATTTGTCTATGCTGACCGGACATACCATGTTAAATATTGACAGTGATGAAGAGGGAATTTTCCTGACCGGCTGTGCGGGCGGTATGGCATTAAATGTTTCCATTCCCGTAACCCGTGTCAGACAGACGGGAAAGAAACTTTCTCTTATTGTGACCGGGCTTTCCGGCGGACATTCCGGCAGTGAGATCGATAAAGAACATGGAAATGCAGATCTTTTGATGGGACGCCTGCTGTATGGAATCTTTTCGCGTTCCCCGTTTGGAATTCTCACTTTGCATGGTGGGTTAAAGGACAATGCAATTCCAAGAGAATGTGAGGCAGAAATCCTGATTCCGGCAGAAAATACGCAGATTGTCTGTGAATATGTAAAAGAACTGAATGAAATATTAAAAAAAGAACTGGTGGAAACAGATCCGGGCGTGCAGGTGCTGATAGAAGAACAGGGCAATGCTGAAGCGGAAATATTAGATTATCATTCGGTAAGCCGTGTGATTTTTTATCTGCGCAATGTGCCAAACGGAATTCAGCATATGAGCCAGCTGTTAAACGGTCAGGTAGAAACTTCCTTAAATCTTGGAATTCTGGAATTAAAAGAAGATGCCTTGACGTCGCTTACTTCGATCCGAAGCAGTGTAAAAACCCGCAAAGAAGATCTGTGTGCACGTGTTACGATGCTTGTGGAGATGCTTGGAGGAGAAGCAGAAGTGGAAGGTGATTATCCGGCGTGGGAGTATCGCACGGATTCTGCGCTGCGTCCGCAGGTAGAAAAAGTATACGAAGAGCTGTTTCATAAAAAACCTGTATTTTCCACGATTCATGCAGGGCTGGAGTGTGGCCTTCTTTCTGAAAAAATTCCGGATCTCGACTGCGTTTCTTTCGGACCGGACAATTTTGACATTCACACGCCAAAAGAGCATTTATCCATTTCTTCTACCGCAAGAGTATGGGATTTCCTTGTTGCATTTCTGCAGCAGGCAAACGTATGATTCGCCTGGACAAATTCCTGGCGGATTCCGGCGTCGGCACACGCACCGATGTGAAAAAACGAATCCGCGAGGGACGAATTACGGTAAATGATGCGGTGGCAAAGAAACCGGATCTTAAGGTTGATCCGGAACAGGATCAGATTCTGTTTGATCATCGTCCGGTGATTTATGAGAAGTATTCCTATTATCTCTTTCATAAACCGGCGGGCTGTGTGACGGCAAGATGTGACCGGTTAAACCGGACGGTTATGGATTTCTTCCCGGAGTCCATGCGAAAAGAGTTTGCACCGGTCGGAAGACTGGATAAGGATACGGAAGGTTTTTTGCTGATTACAAATGACGGAGAACTCACGCATCGCCTGCTGTCACCGGCTTATCATGTCAAAAAAACGTATTTTGTACAGGTAGATCAGAAAATTCCGGATACGACGGCAGGACAATTTGCAGAGGGCGTGGACATCGGCGATGAGAAGCGCACACTTCCGGCAGATCTCAAAATCCTTGGGGACCGTGAGGCGGAACTTACGATTTCGGAAGGCAGATTTCACCAGGTGAAGCGTATGTTTGCGTCGGTTGGATGTAAGGTGACATATCTGAAACGGATCTCCATGGGAACACTTACACTTGGAACATTAGAAAAGGCAACTTACCGTAAACTTACGGAACAGGAACTGGCTTCCCTGAAAAAAGAAGCGGAAAATAAACAATCATCAGGAGTATAAAATTATGTACGAAGGGTATCTGCCGATTTCAAAACAGGATATGCAGGAACGCGGGATTAAACAGCTGGATTTTGTATATGTGTGCGGAGACGCATATGTAGATCATCCGTCTTTTGGTCATGCAATCATTGCCAGACTGCTGGAGGCACATGGCTATACGGTGGGCATCATTGCGCAGCCGGACTGGAAGGATGATGCTTCTATTTCCGTGCTTGGCGTTCCAAGACTTGGCTTTTTGGTTTCTGCCGGAAATATGGATTCTATGGTGAATCATTATTCGGTATCCAAAAAACGCCGTGCAACCGATTCCTATACCCCGGGAGGCGTAATGGGAAAGCGACCGGATTATGCTACCGTGGTGTACTGTAATCTGATCCGGCATACATACAAGAAGACCCCGATCATTATCGGTGGAATTGAAGCCAGTCTGCGCCGTCTGGCACATTATGATTACTGGTCCAACAAGGTGAAACGTTCGATCCTGCTTGATTCCGGTGCAGATCTGATTTCTTATGGAATGGGAGAACACAGTATCATTGAAATCGCAGATGCATTGAATGCCGGAATCGATGTGCATGATATTACCTTTATTGACGGAACCGTATTTAAAACAAAAAACCGTGATCTGATCTATGATGCCATCGAGTTACCGGATTATGATGAGATCAAAGAAAATAAGCGTTCGTTTGCGCAGAGTTTTTACAAGCAGTACTGTAATACAGATCCATTTTCCGGAAAGCGCCTGTTTGAGCCTTACGGTGGAACCACATTTGTTGTGCAGAATCCACCGGCAAAGCCATTGACACAGACGGAAATGGATGAAGTCTATGCACTTCCGTATATGCGGAATTATCATCCGTCATATGAAAAAGACGGAGGGGTTCCTGCGATCCGGGAGATTAAGTTTTCCCTGATCAGCAACCGCGGATGTTTTGGAGGATGCAGTTTCTGTGCGCTGACGTTTCATCAGGGCAGAATTATCCAGACGAGAAGCCATGAGTCGATCATTGACGAGGCAAAACAGATCATTCAGGAACCGGACTTCAAAGGGTATATCCATGATGTCGGGGGACCTACGGCGAATTTCCGTGCACCGGCATGCAAAAAGCAGATGACGAAGGGAGCCTGTCCGACGAAACAGTGCCTGTTCCCAAAACCATGTAAGAATCTGGAAGTAGACCATAAGGATTACATTGCCCTTTTGAAAAAGCTGCGGGTGCTTCCGGGTGTGAAAAAAGTATTTATCCGTTCGGGTATCCGTTTTGATTATCTGATGTATGATAAGGATCGTACATTTTTGCGGGAACTGTGCGAGCATCATGTGAGCGGGCAGTTGAAGGTGGCACCGGAACATATCAGCAATACCGTTTTACAGAAACTGGGAAAGCCAAGTGTGGAAGTATATAACAGTTTTGTAAAAGCGTATAAAGATATGAATAAAAAAATCGGAAAAGAGCAGTATCTTGTGCCGTATCTGATGTCTTCCCATCCGGGATCGACGCTGAAAGAAGCGGTTGAACTGGCAGAGTATCTGCGGGATTTAGGTTACATGCCGGAACAGGTACAGGATTTTTATCCGACACCGTCAACGATTTCTACCTGCATGTATTATACAGGACTGGACCCGCGGACAATGGAACCTGTATATGTGGCAACCAATCCGCATGAAAAAGCCATGCAGCGTGCACTGATCCAGTATCGCAACCCGAAAAATTACGATCTGGTACATGAAGCATTAATCAAAGCAGGACGTCAGGATCTGATCGGATTTGATTCCAAATGTCTGATCCGTCCGCGCCGGCCGAAAAAAGACGCGGGTACTTCCTACCGGTCATCCAGACAGGAAAAGAAGGCACCGGCAGGCAAGGCTGCTGCCGGAAAGATAGTGACCGCAAAACACAAAAAGAAAACCATCCGCAACATCCATAAAAAGAAGTAGGAAACGTTATGAAAACATTTACCATCGGCACGAATGATGCCAACCAGCGGTTTGATAAATATTTAAAAAAACTGCTGCCCAATGCATCGGTCAGTTTTTTATATAAGATGCTTCGAAAAAAGAATATTACTTTGGACGGAAAAAAAGCGACCGGGAAGGAGACGCTGCAAAAAGGCGCGCAGGTAGCGGTGTTTTTCAGTGATGAAACACTGCATAAATTTATGCAGGATACAAAAAAACTGCAGGAAGAGTTTCACATGCTGCAGCGTCTGCCAATGAAGGGGCTTTCCATCATTTATGAAGATACGGATATTCTCATCGCGGATAAGCCATACAATATGCTTTCCCAGAAAGCAAAAGAACAGGATCTGTCTGCCAATGAATATCTGCTCGGCTATCTGATCCGGAGCGGGGCACTTTCTCTGGAGACATTCGGCACGTTTCGTCCGTCAGTGTGCAACCGGCTGGACCGCAATACGACAGGACTTCTTCTGATGGGCAAAACGCTTGCCGGCGCGCAGATGCTTTCCGAGGGGCTGCGGGAACGTATCATTCATAAATTTTACCGTGCCATTGTATCCGGGAACGTTACAAAACCGGTACATCTGTCCGGATGGCTTATCAAAGACGAACATACCAATCAGGTAAAGATTCTGACACAGGAACAAAAAGATGCTGTACGGATTGAGACTTCTTATACGTCCGTACAGGCGAAAGGAACATGCAGTCTGTTGGAAATCTGCCTGATTACCGGAAAAACACATCAGATTCGTGCACATCTGGCATCTGTCGGTCATCCGGTTATCGGAGATCGCAAGTATGGGGACCCGTCAGTGAATCACAAATTTTATAGTACCTTTCATGTGGATCATCAGCTGCTTCATGCGTATCGTCTGGAATTTCCGGACGGAAGAGTTTTTACTGCTCCGATGCCCGAAATATTTAAAGAAATTATGGAAAAGGAGCGTGGATAGCAGATGCCGACCTGGAATTCAAGGGGACTGCGCGGATCAACACTGGAGGATCTTTTAAACCGTACAAACGAAAAATATGCACACAACGGCCTGGCGCTGATCCAGAAGATCCCGACACCGATTACTCCTATTAATATTGATAAAGAAACCAGACACATCACACTTGCCTATTTTGAACAGAAAAGTACCGTAGATTATATTGGAGCTGTACAGGGAATTCCGGTGTGTTTTGATGCAAAAGAATGCAACACCGACACCTTTCCGCTTGCCAATGTTCATCCGCATCAGGTGGCTTTTATGGAGCAGTTTGAAAAGCAGGAGGGAATAGCGTTTCTTCTGATATCTTTTACGCACAGGGAGGAATTTTATTATCTGCGTTTTTCCGATCTGGAGAAGTTCTGGAACCGGGCTCTGGATGGTGGACGGAAAAGCTTTCGGTATGAGGAGCTGAATCCGGCCTATTTTCTGCCAAAGGTATCAGGGATACTGATTCCCTATCTTCAGGTTCTCCAGAAGGATTTAGAGGACAGGGATTGACAATCTTTGGAATATTTCTTATAATAGCGTTGTTTCATGTGCTACCAAATTATCACGGTATCACTTTAAAATAGTAAAGCGAGAGGTTCGATTATGACAGACCAGATGTTACATACGCCGGACGGAGTCCGGGATATTTATAACGGAGAGTGCAAACAAAAACTACTGTTGCAGGAGAGATTACACGATGTATTGCGTCAATATGGATATCGTGATATTCAGACACCAACGTTTGAATTTTTTAATATTTTTGGAAAAGAAATCGGTACAACACCATCCAAAGATCTGTATAAGTTTTTTGACAAGGACGGAAGCACGCTGGTACTTCGTCCGGATTTTACTCCATCTATTGCAAGAAGTGCTGCAAAGTACTATACCGAGGATGATATGCCGGTAAAACTTTGTTATATGGGAAACACGTTTATCAATTCCAGCGCGTATCAGGGACGCTTAAAGGAAACGACACAGTGCGGTGCGGAGCTGATCGGAGACGGAACGGTTGCCGCTGACGCAGAAATACTTGCCATGGTAGTGGAGTCCCTTCTTTCGAGCGGACTGAAAGAATTTCAGATCTCGGTTGGACATGCACAGTTTTTCCGCGGGCTGGCAGAGGCGGCAGGACTTGATGAGGAACAGCAGCAGGAATTAAGAGAACTGCTTGCCAATAAAAATTATTTCGGTGTGGAAGAAATGGTAGAGGGAATGCATTTAAATGACACGTTAAAGAAACTGTTTTCCCTTCTCGGAAGTTTTGAGACACAGGTAGAAGAACTTGCTGAGGCAAAGTCTCTTGCTTCGGATTACCCGAACATTCTTTCCGCAATTACTGATCTGGAAAAACTCGGATCGTTTCTACGGTTATACGGAATTGAAAAATACGTTTCGTTTGAACTCGGAATCATCAGCAATTACCATTATTATACCGGTATTATTTTTGCAGGATATACATTTGGAACAGGAGAACCTGTGGTAAAGGGAGGACGCTATGACAGGCTGCTTACATATTTCGGAAGAAAAGCACCGGCCATTGGTTTTGCCATTGTTGTGGACCAGCTTCTTTCCGCTCTTTCCAGACAAAAGATCACGCTTCCGTCCGAAGAGAAAAATCAGATGATCGTTTACGCGGAAAATAAGATTGCGGAAGCAGTAGAAAAAGCGAAAGAACTTCGCGCTCAGGGAATTTCGGTTTCTCTGATCCAGATGCAGGAAGGCCGGAGCAAAGATGATTATCTGAGCTATGCCATGAAGGATCACGTTTCAAAAGTAGAATTTATAGAGGAAGCATAGGAGGAGATCATGGAAGAAAAGAGATATCTGACGTTTGCACTGGGAAAGGGACGTCTGGCAAAAAAGACACTCGAACTGTTTGAAAAAATAGGAATCACCTGTGATGAGATCCGTGATCCGGATACCCGTAAACTGATCTTTGTCAATGAGGAACTTGGACTTCGGTTTTTCCTTGCCAAGGGACCGGATGTGCCTACATATGTAGAGTATGGTGCAGCCGATATTGGAATTGTCGGAAAAGACACGATTTTAGAAGAGTCGAGAAATATTTATGAAGTGCTGGATCTTGGATTCGGAAAATGCAAAATGTGCATCTGTGGACCGGAAAGTGCTGCGGAACTTTTGCAGCATCATGAACAGATCCGTGTGGCAACCAAGTATCCGCGGATTGCCAAAGATTATTTTTATAACAAAAAACATCAGACGGTTGAGATTATCAAGCTGAATGGTTCCATCGAACTTGCACCGATCGTTGGACTATCAGAGGTAATCTGTGATATAGTAGAGACAGGTACGACCTTGCGTGAAAACGGGCTGACGGTGTTAGAGGAAGTTTGTCCGCTTTCTGCACGCGTGGTCGTAAACCAGGTAAGTATGAAAATGGAAAATGAACGAATCACAAAACTGATCCGCGATTTGAAAAAAGTCATTTAGGAGGGACATCATGAGAATTTTAAAACTTACAGAGGATACCAGAAAAGATATTCTGCAGAATCTCTTAAAAAGAAGCCCGAATAATTACGGTGAGTTTGAAGGCCGTGTAAACGCCATTATTGAAGAAGTGCGAAATAACCGCGATCAGGCAGTTTTTAATTATACCAAGCAGTTTGACGGCGCGGACATCAATGCCGGCAATATTCTTGTAACAGAAGAAGAGATTGCCGAGGCCTATGAACAGGTTGACACGACATTGCTTGCAGTGATCCGCAAGTCTCTTGTAAATATCAAAAAATATCATGAAAAACAGGTACAGAATTCCTGGTTTACGACAGAGGACGGTATCATTCTTGGACAGAAAGTTACCGCACTTGCGACGGTTGGTGTCTATGTTCCGGGCGGAAAGGCCGTGTATCCTTCTTCCGTACTGATGAATGTTCTTCCGGCAAAAGTTGCGGGAGTAGACCGTATTGTAATGTGTACGCCACCAGGCAAAGATGGAAAAGTATATCCTTCCACTCTGGTTGCAGCCAAAGAAGCCGGAGTTGATGAGATCTATAAAGTCGGTGGAGCACAGGCAATTGCTGCCATGGCATTTGGAACCGAAAGTGTGCCAAAGGTTGACAAGATTGTCGGACCGGGAAATATTTATGTCGCACTTGCCAAAAAAGCAGTGTTTGGTTATGTCAGCATTGATTCCATTGCAGGACCGAGTGAGATTTTAGTGCTTGCGGATGAGACTGCAAATCCACGCTATGTTGCAGCGGATCTGTTATCCCAGGCAGAACATGATGAGATGGCATCTGCAATTCTGATCACCACAAGCCAGAAACTTGCAGAAGAAGTATCTGCAGAGATTGATCAGTTTGTCGCAGAACTTTCCAGAAAAGAGATCATCCAGAAGTCCCTGGACAATTACGGATATATTCTTGTGGCAGATAATATGGAAGAAGCAATTGATACCGTAAATGCGATTGCATCCGAACATATGGAAATCGTCACAGCAGATCCGTTCCACGTAATGACAAAGATCCGCAATGCCGGTGCTATCTTTATCGGAGAGTATTCCTCCGAGCCGCTTGGCGATTACTTTGCCGGACCAAACCATGTTCTTCCGACAAACGGAACGGCCAAGTTCTTTTCCGCACTTTCCGTGGATGATTTTATTAAAAAGTCCAGCATTATTTCTTACTCACGGGAAGCGCTTGAAAAAGTACATAAAGATATTGAGCAGTTTGCAGAATGTGAGAAACTGACCGCACATGCAAACTCCATCCGCGTTCGGTTTGAGTAGTATATGGGAAAGAAAGTCTAAAAGGAGCAGATTATGGAAAAAAGACAGATCAGCACAACACGCAAAACAAAAGAGACGGACATTCAGGTGACTTTAAATCTGGATGGAAGCGGTATTTCCCATATTGAGACAGGCATTGGATTTTTTGATCATATGCTGGAGGGATTTTCCAAGCACGGTTTCTTCGATCTGCATATGGAATGTGATGGAGATCTTCAGGTCGACAGCCATCATACGATCGAAGACTGCGGAATCGTACTTGGAGATGCGATCAAAAAGGCATTGGGGGACAAAAGCGGAATCAAACGATTTGGAAGCTGTATCCTTCCGATGGATGAGACACTTGTTTTGTGTGCGGTAGATCTATCCGGACGTCCATATCTTGTATTTGACGGCGAATTTACTACGGAGCGTCTGGGAACACTTGATACCGAAATGATCCGTGAATTTTTCTATGCGGTCTCCTACAGTGCGGGCATGAATCTGCACATTAAGGTGTTAAGCCCCGGAAATAATCATCATATGGCAGAAGCGATGTTTAAGGCATTTGCCAGAGCTTTGGATGAAGCGGTTTCCCATGATCCGAGAGTAAAAGGAATTCTGTCAACGAAAGGAAGTTTGTAATACATGAAACAAAAAAACATTGTCGCGACGCTTTATTTAAAAGATGGTCATGCAGTAAGATCCATGACCGATTTTACGCCGGTAGATGCGAATGTTTATCGACTGTGCCAGTTATACAACGACAGTGGAGTTGACAAGATCATTATTTTTGACCTGTCTACCAGCGATGATGAGCATGAAAAGAATGTCAATACGATTCGAAACATCAATCGCAACATTGATATTAAAGTATGCGCAGGAGGAAACATTAACCGTCTGGAAGACATCAAAAAACTTTTGTTTGCAGGATGCCTTCAGGTGATTTTAAATGCTTCTAAGCCTTCGAGCATCGGACTGGCGGAGGAAGCCAGTGCACGTTTTGGCAAAGACCGGATTCTGCTCTCTATCAACAATGTGGATTTTATTTTTAAGAATCAGGATTCGATTGAAAATACATTCCATGAAGCACTGGTGTTAAATCCGGAAATTCTGGATGCACTGGAAAATCTGACCAACATTCCGTATGTGGTGGAACTTCCGGATTATAATTTTGACGAGATCGTAAGGCTGCTAAAGCGGGAAAAAATCCGAGGAATTGCGGGTCCGTTCATCAATGATACTTCAACGGATATTATGAAGTTAAAGTCTTCTCTGCTTCAGGAAGGCATCAATATGTATAATTTTGCACCGGATCTGTCCTGGGAGGATCTGAAACTGAATTCGGACGGAATGGTTCCGGTCATTGTGCAGGATTACCGTACAGATGAAGTGCTGATGCTTGCATACATGAACAAAGAGGCGTTTGATACGACAATTAATCTCGGGAAAATGACCTACTGGAGCAGAAGCCGTGATGAACTCTGGACCAAAGGCCTGACTTCCGGGCATTTCCAGTATGTGAAATCCCTGACGGCTGACTGTGACTTTGATACGATTCTGGCAAAAGTCTCCCAGGTAGGGGCTGCCTGTCACACCGGAAACCGTACCTGTTTTTTCAATAGCATCGTACAAAAAGAGTATGTTGAGAAAAATCCGCTGAAGGTACTTGAGAGCGTGTATGATATTATCAAGGAACGTAAAGCACATCCGCAGGATGGTTCCTATACCAATTATCTGTTTGGGAAAGGAACCGATAAGATTTTGCAGAAACTTGGGGAAGAGTGTACGGAAATTGTAATTGCAGCGAAAAATCCGGAACCGGAAAACATCAAATACGAGATTTCCGATTTTCTGTATCACTGTATGGTGCTTATGGTGGAAAAAGGCATTACCTGGGAAGAGATTGCCAATGAACTTGCCCAGCGATAAAAAATAAATGTTAAGAGGTATCTATGAGAAAACTAGCTTTAAGTGACGAGATTCTGATGCAGATTGAAAAACCTGCACGCTATATCGGTAATGAGCTGAATTCTGTAGTAAAAGATGACACATCGCAGATTCGTTTTGCGATGTGTTTTCCTGATGTATACGAAATTGGTATGTCACATCTTGGAATTCAGATCCTATACGACATGTTTAACCGCAGAGAGGACACCTGGTGTGAACGTGTCTATTCTCCATGGCCAGATCTGCATAAAATTATGAAGGAGCAGAATATTCCGCTGTTCGGACTTGAGTCCCAGGAACCGATCAAAAACTTTGATTTTGTCGGTCTGACTCTGCAGTATGAGATGTGCTACACCAATATTTTACAGATTCTGGATCTGGCACAGATTCCGCTTCTTTCGGCTGAACGTGGGGACGAAGACCCGATTATTTTAGGTGGAGGACCATGTTCTTATAATCCGGAACCGATTGCAGACTTTTTTGATTGTTTTTATATTGGAGAAGGGGAGACACAGTATGATACATTTTTAAATCTCTATAAGTCGATGCGGGCATCCGGACAGTATTCAAGAAAGGCATTTCTGCATGAGGCGGCAAAAATAGAGGGCATTTATGTCCCGTCGCTGTATGAAGTCCGTTACAAAGAAGATGGCACGATAGCGGCATTTACTCCTGTTTATGATGATATTCCGGCAACCATCAAAAAGCAGGTGGATATGGATCTGACCGGCTCGGTTTATCCGGAAAAACCGGTGGTTCCATTTATCAAAGCAACACAGGATCGCGTGGTGCTTGAAATACAGAGGGGCTGTATCCGCGGATGCCGTTTCTGTCAGGCCGGCATGATTTACCGGCCAAACCGGGAAAAGGGCGTAAAACGACTGAAAGAACTTGCACAAACCATGCTTGCATCGACCGGCTATGAAGAGATTTCCTTAAGTTCTCTCAGTTCATCGGATTATTCCGATCTGGAGGAACTGATCAATTTCCTGATTGAGGAGTGTGACAAAAAACATGTCAATATTTCCCTGCCATCCCTTCGTATTGATGCCTTTTCCCTTGATATTATGCAGAAAGTGCAGGACATCAAAAAAAGCAGTCTGACATTTGCCCCGGAGGCAGGTTCCCAGAGACTGCGAAATGTCATCAATAAAGGTCTGACGGTTGACAATATTCTGACCGGTTCCCATGATGCGTTTGTCGGCGGCTGGAATAAGGTTAAACTTTATTTTATGCTTGGACTTCCAACGGAAACAGAAAAAGATATGCGGGCGATCCCGGAACTGGCAAACGAGATTGCCGCTTTGTATTATGACACCGTGCCAAAGGAACAGAGAAACGGAAAATGCCAGATTACGATCAGTACTTCCTTTTTTGTACCGAAACCTTTTACCCCGTTCCAGTGGGCTACCATGTTAGACCCATCAGATTATCTGGCGCGTGCAAAGATTGTCAATGATCATGTAAAGGAACAGTTAAACCACAAGAGTATCCGTTACAACTGGCATGAAGCCGATGTGACGGTATTGGAAGGAATCCTTGCGCGCGGAGACCGTAAGATTTCAAAAGCTATTCTTTATGTGTATGAACACGGCGAATTTTTCGATGCGTGGTCGGAATTCTTTCACTATGATCTGTGGCTGGAGGCATTTGCTGCATGTGGCATTGATATTGATTTTTATACCAAGAGAGCACGAAGCGACGATGAAATTTTTCCGTGGGATTTTATTGATGTCGGTGTGACAAAGGCATTTATGCTGCGTGAATGGAAAACCGCGCTCAGTGAGACGGTGACGCCAAACTGCCGGATGCGCTGCTCCGGATGTGGTGCAAGACAATTTGGAGGAGGTGTCTGCTTTGAAAATCAGAATTAAATTTCGAAAATGGGGTGTCATGAAATTCATCGGACACCTGGATATGATGCGTTATTTTCAGAAAGCGGTCCGGCGTGCAAAGATTGATATCCGTTATTCGGAAGGATATTCTCCGCATCAGATTATGTCCTTTGCGGCGCCGCTTGGAGTCGGAATCACAAGCGATGGCGAATATTTTGATATTGAAGTCAATGAATCCATGACATCTAAGGAGGCAGTCGCTGCACTGAATGAAACCATGGTAGATGGTGTGGAGGTTACTTCCTATGTGAAACTGCCGGATAAAGCGAAAACTGCGATGTCAATTGTGGCAGCAGCGGATTACCGGCTGAGCTATAAAGAAGGGTACGAAAGTCCGTTTTCAACGGAAGAATGGAAAAGAATCGTCAAAGAACGGTTTTTGGACAGTCCACAGTTTACCATTATCAAAAAGACGAAAAAAAGTGAACGGGAAGTGGACCTAAAACCATTGGTATACGCGTTTTCCGTTGAAGAGGAGCAGGGACGCCCGGCATTTTTCCTGCAGGTTTCTACGGGCAGTGTGGATAATATCAAACCGGAACTGGTACTTTCATCGGTTTATCAGCTTTGCGGACTGGAATACTGTGAATCCGCAATCCAGATCCACCGGCTCGAAGTTTATGCGAGGGATGAACAGGGGCAGCTGGTTGGGCTTTCCGGCATGGGAGAGGAAATTGTTTAAATGAATCGGATCGTTGTCACAAAACTGGAACATCATCAGACAGAGTATCTTGCTTATCTGGTTTTGGATGAGAACCGGAAGCTGCAGGAACTTCAGGTTTTTGAACCGGAAGAAAATACTCTGCTGGATCATATTTATGTAGGATATGTAGAGAAGATTGTGCCAAATATTCATGCCGCTTTTGTGCGCATTGCGGATGGACAGAAATGCTATCTTCCGCTGAATGATGTGAAAAACCCGGTGTATACCAGAAAATTATCCAAAAAAGAAGCGCTCTGTGAAGGGGATGAGTTGCTGGTGCAGGTTGTAAAAGATGCGGTAAAAACCAAAGATCCGGTCGTAAGCACCAAGCTTGTAGTGCATGGACATTACTGTTTCCTTTCGACAGAGAATACCTGTCTTGGCGTTTCTAAAAAATTATCCCAGGAGGAATCAAAAAGACTGTCGGCTCTTTTAGAGAACACGTGTAAGGATCATGAAGCAGAAGGGTACGGGCTGGTATTCAGAACCAATGCAGGGGCGGTTCTGGAAACCGAATTATGCGAAGATATCGAACTGGTGCAGAAAGAATACCGGGCTTTAAAGAAGACCGGTACACATCAGAATGCCGGAGATCTGGTGTACCGGAATCTCCCCGGCTATTTGGCGCGGTTAAAAGCAGAAAATTTTGAAAAAACAGATCTGGTTCTTACGGATGGTCAGGATCTGTATCAGGAGATCTGTGCATACCTTCCCCATCTTGTGGAAGAAAAGAAAGTGCAGCTTTACCGGGATGATGCGGTCAGTCTTTCGACTTTATATCATCTGCGGGGCAATATGCAGGAACTGCTTTCTTCCAAAGTATGGCTTGATTCCGGAGCCAATATTATCATTGAATCTCTTGAAACCCTGACGGTCATTGATGTCAACAGCGGAAAAAACCGGTCCCGCCGGGAAGAGGCTTTATTTGCGATCAATGTTGAAGCGGCAAAAGAGATTGCACGGCAGCTTCGTCTGCGCAACATTTCAGGGATGATCCTCGTGGATTTCATCAATCTGAAAAAGAAAGAACAGCAGCAGAAGCTGATTTCCGTTATTCGGGAGGAATTACAAAAAGATTCGGTTCCCGCAAATTTTATCGATATTACCAGACTTGGTCTGGTGGAACTGACCCGGAAAAAAGTATACAAATCTTTGCGTGAAATTTTATCATAAACAGCTTGACGAACAGGTGGTCATGTGCTATTATACATTAGTATGCCGCACAGTGAGGTAAAAGTTTGCTTATTGGCAACACCGTAACTGGCGAGTAATGATAAATAGGAGGTGCCATATGTACGCAATT